>Ga0247816_10000208_pt1 | contig 35844 bp, 28 predicted proteins | sample UWRJL209509C1_FD_179930 | JGI IMG/M metagenome (GOLD analysis project Ga0247816, IMG submission 179930) | Plant litter microbial communities from Arlington Agricultural Research Station in Wisconsin, United States - UWRJ-L209-509C-1 | ecosystem: Environmental > Terrestrial > Plant litter >...
CAATATTTTGAAATAAGGTAGATTCCCTGTAACGGTTGCTTTGAAATATATCGTTCACCAGTAATTTAAGGCTACCTTTATCTTTCATGATTGTTTTTTGTGCCCCGGTAGAAACCGTATAATTCCCCTTGTACCTGGCAATTCCATACACCGAGCCAGAATAATACAAGCCGCTCAATTCAAAGGTATATCTCTTGCCAGCTTTCAATGTGTTTTGTGAGTTGAAGCTAAAACTGGTAGTCTTATTATGAAAAGTTCCCGTTTCGACTGTGCCTTTATATTCGTTACGGTACAGGTTAGCAAAATGGGTGCCCGACCACCATTCATAAAACAAAGTGGAAGCTGTAAAGCTGATACCATAGTTAACCAGTCTGTTCAAATTTTGTGGCATTTCAAAAGTAGTGTTTAATGCATCTATCTGCCCGTTTACCCAGGTCATCACATCACGGGTACGGTTATAACTGACTGCCGTAGTATATTTGCTTTTAAAACTGTGGCTGAGTTGAAATGTATTGACCAATTCAGGCTTTAAAAATGGATTTCCCTGGTAAAAGAGCAAGGGATCGCGAAATACGCGGAACGGATTTAGGTCGCCATAGTCCGGCCGCTCAATACGTCTGCTATATGCCAGTTGTAGCTGGTGGCTGCTGCCAATGGGTTTATTTAAGAACACACTCGGAAACAACTGGAAGTAACTACGCCTGATTAACGAATCGGTGGTTACCTGATGACCTTCGGTACGCGTGTATTCGCCTCTCAACCCGGCCTGAACGCTAAACCCTTTAAATTCTTTATTGAAATTTGCATACCCCGCATGGATCTGCTCTTTATAGGTAAAATAGTTACTTCCCGTAGCATCATACACCCATTCGCCATCTGTTAAAAGGTCGTACCGCAAATTATTGTCAGAACTGGTATAACTGCTCTTCAATCCGGTTTCAAATTTTAGTGTTTTAGAAAGTGGATCTGTATAGTCAACCTTCGCCAGGTAAACATCGGTCACCGCCGGGATGTAACCCCTTCGAATAATATCCGTTGTTACCTGCCCGTCAGTTGTCGCAAGCGTAACAGTGTTCAGGTTCAGCCGGGATGTAAAACTGTTACTCGCAAAGTCTGCATCAACCGCTAACTCCCTGCCTTCTTTTTTAAATTTATGTCGGTAATTCGCATTGTAGGTTAAGTTCTTCCAGTTTTGCTCATCGTAGTTGGTGGTGAGCATATCGCTTAGCAAGGCACCCGTGTTATCCCTAAGTATGTTTCCGGTCTGACTGTCATGCGTATAATTGCCCACATTTCCATTAATCAGAACACCGATAGCATTATGCGGGTCCAGTTCATAATCCAGGCCGAACCTGAAGTTGTTGGTATGCAACGGTTCATTGGTTTGGGTACGCTGGTTAGACATCCTGCTTGCTGTTCCAACTGCAGTACCAGAAGCGTAAAACCTTCTTACAAAGTCCAGATATTCGGTTTCACCGCGATACGCATAGTCATAACTTCCGTAAACATTTAGCTTGTTACCACGGTAATTGAGGTTAAGTCCGCTGCCATACCTGGCGTTTCTGCTTCGGCCGCCATTCACTGTAACCATTCCGTTGAAACCGGTAGCCATATTTTTTTTCAGTTGTATGTTAATGATACCACCATTTCCAGACGCATCATACTTTGCGGAAGGATTGCTCATAATCTCTATTTTAGCGATAGAGGCAGAGTTAGTTCCTTTAAGTAAGGTACTGAGTTCTTTAGGTGACAGATAAGTCGATTTACCATTTAGCATCACCAAAACATTGGGCCTGCCTTTTAACGAAACCTGTCCATCTTCACCTACCGTAACCCCCGGAGCTTTTTGGAGTAACTCCAATGCGGTATTCCCCTCTGCCAGTATACTGTTTTCAACGTTCATCACCGTTTTATCAATGGTCTGTTCAATCAGTCTTTTCTGACCTTTGACAGTCACCAGGCCGAGCGTCATCGCATCTTCAATCAACGTAATGTTTTCTATTTCAAGGCTGGGATGTGGCCCGGCTACGGTAAAAACCTTTGATTCATGCATCACAAAACCAACGGTGTTTACCTGAAGAACATAATTACCATGTGGAATAGTGTTCAATGAGAACCGGCCAAGTGTATCACTCATTGTTCCTTTTATAAATTCACCATTTTGCTTCTGTAAACGCACAGAAGCATAGGGCAGAGGGCTACCATCCTGAGACAATATCTTTCCATGGATCCTTTTATGGGATTGGGCGTACACAGGAGACAGGTATAGACTAAAAAGGAGTAATAAGGGCAAAAACATCCCGGCAACAGCGGGAAGCGCTGTTGTTTCGTAGTATCGGATCATAAAATAAGTGTTAAATAGTGCTCAGTTGCGGACGGGCTTTAGATTTCTTTTCCATGCCTTCTTCTTTTTGGCCCACCAGATATAAAATCCGGTAACGGGTAAACTGGCACAAATCAGGCTGGCAATAAAAAATAATATTTTGGTAGTAATTCCTCCTATAGCACCTACATGCAACCCATAATTGGACCGGCGGATCCAGGAAGCAAAATCTTCGTCGCGTAAGCGGTTCGCTGATGCTGGAAGTTGCTTTAGCGTATACTGGTCGAGGTATACATCGCGCCAGCTGCCTTTATACATATCGGTGCAGACATATATTGGATCCGATAACTTTTCTGGAAAGTGCAGGATAATCTGGTCTGCATTGTATTCCCCGATTTCGTTCAAACCCAACTGATAGGCTTTATCAACCTGTAGCAGCATTTTTGCCTGGCTTAGTTTTGTCTGATTTGACAGTGTATCTGACAATGCAATTATCCGTGGTTTATCTTTCCCGCCGGCAAGCCAGTATGCACTTTTATTAAACCAGGAGAAGCTCATCATTAATCCTGTAAAGGCCAGCAAGAGGGCAATAATAATTGAGTAGAATCCCAATACATTATGAAGGTCGTAATTTAACCGCTTCCTACTTGCATTCGTTTTTATAGTAAAAGCCTGCTCTTTGCCTTTTTTGTTCCATTTCTTAGGCCACCATAATATAAGGCCACTGAGCAGGAGAAAGAAAAAGATGAAAGTACCCCAACCAACAAACTGATGCCCTATCTTTTCAGGCATCCACAGGTAATAGTGGCCATCTTTGAAAAACTGGAAGAGGTCTTCCTTGTGTGCTATGGCCACTATAGAAGCGGTATATGGGTTTACATATACCGTAGAATCAGATCCATGAACGCTGAACTGGGCAGTCCGGTTTTCACCATAATACCAAACAGATGCTATCTCCTTACCCGGAAGGGCTTTTTCAACTGACCTGTAGAGTACGGATGGCAGGAGCGCAGTTTTACTATTTTGGGGATTTTGCGCATGTAACCACGGCGAGCTGAATGCTTTTAGTTCCTGCTCAAATACAAGGGCACATCCGGTAAGGCCCAGGATCAGTACTACCAATCCCGATGCCAATCCGAGCCACAAATGAAACCAGGCATTTATTTTTTTAAACGTCATTATCAGTATCAGGCTGTTATTTTAATTTTTCGATCCGCAGGATATAATCTATCCCTCCAGTAAATTCGACACCTTTCGTGAGCTGATCTGTAGCCGGGTCATATTGCCAGATGTAATCCCTGTCCGCAGCATTCACTGCGATAAAAGCTTTACCATCTTCCACAATTACCGCATTTACCATACGTTCTCCTTTATCTACCGGCAGGTCCAATTTTTTGATGAAAGTCCCGGTTTTGACATCTATGAGGCAGTAATAGTGATCTGTATCTATGGATTGTCCGTTGATGCGTGAGCGTACGATTGCTTTTCCGTTGCCAATGTACCACATGGCCGGGGCCCTTTCCTGGTTAATGGCCGCTGAATAGTTGAAAAAATAAGTTGGGTCAATTTCAGTAGTTCCATTTTTTATGCGATACACAACAGACGGTGATACATAATCATAACCGCCCACAGGATCACTTATAAAATAGATATCGTTGTTTTCATCAATAAAAGAGGAACGGGCGTAAACGTCAGAACCACCGAGACCTGTTGTGCGCGTTTGTTCCAGTGATTTTTCCACCTGCATAGTGTTATAATTGACTACTGCTACAAAAGCTTTGGGATATACAGGCATATTAGGATAGCTTGTAAAATCTGAACTTGAGAATCCATATCCAAGAAATAATTTATCATTTCTGTATTCGGCAAAGCCGATGCTATATCCGTCAAATCCAGCAGGAATTGCGTTCAGACTTAATTTTCCAGTGACAATTGTCATCTGATCTACCTTAATGATAGCATAGCGGGGCTCACCTTTTCCCTCTCCGAAAATGATCAGTGTGTTGTTGTCAACCCAGGTATATGAGCTCCAGTTTAACCAGGAGAATGGTATTTCTTTATCTATCAGCAGTACCCCATTTTCAACGTGGTATTTGCCAAGCCTGCCGCTTCCGGAATTTGCATGATAATAAAAACCATCCCGTTGAATGACGTCCTGTGCATAGACTTTTCCGGTCATTTCCGCACCATTGCCTTTTAGACTGATTGTGCCGCTGGTTAGCGAGGGGATGCTGGAAATATAATACGCTGTGTTTGGCCAGCTGCCGACGCAGAGGATAGCTGAGTATTGCGTGCCCGCTTCAACATTTCCTACATCTCTTTTCTCACATGCGCTGAAGGTGAAAAGCAGGGGTAGGACGAACAGTAGTTTTATAGATATATTTGATATTGATTTCATATTGATTGGATATTTTTAATAATGCTTTGGCTTGTTAAGAGGTTACTGGATAAAATACCTGAATTTTACTGAGAACGATCTTCCCGGCTTTTGCAGTTTAAAGTTGTCGTACGTAAGCTGGTTGGTCAGGTTCCGGCATTCGCCAGAAAGGTTGTACCTTCCGTTCTTGAGGGAATAACTCAATGAAGCATTTTGCACAAACTGAGTTGGAATATCAGATTTTCCATTAGGATTACCTTTGCTCTCCCAGGTTAGGTAGAACCAGTTAATGTATTGCGTAAACCAGTTAAATTGTAAACGGGTATCTTTACCCAGCAAATTATTCTTTCCTATGCTGAAATCTGCATTGCCAAATAACCAGGGCTGGTTGGGGATTTTGTTTTTATAGGTTCCTTCTACGTAATAAGATTCAGTTTGTCCTGATCTCGTGGTGTTAATCGCATTTTGGTAGGTCATATTCAGTGTTACAGACAGCAACTGGTCGTAGCTATACCTTGCTTCAGATTCGAAACCTGTAATCCTGACACTGCTTTGATTTTCATTTTTTAGCAGGTTAGATCTTACATCAGGCACGGGGAATATAAAATCTTTCGCATTACGGTAAAAACCAGATGCTTCAATATAAAAAGCATGTTTATCCAACTGGAAGCTGTAGAATGCGCCAAGATTGATATTATCGCTGCTCTCAGGTTTAAGGTCGGGATTGCCCTGAAGATTTAATCCGTCACCAAATACTTCTTCAGCTTCCTGCAGGCGGTAAGCATGTTCGTACGAAGCCTTTAGTCCCAAACCCTTTGTTAATTTGTACCTTGTTGCCAAACCATACCCAAAATTGGTTGAGTTAGTGTCCTGAGCGACTAAAACCCGGTTGATATATTTTGCACGATCCAAACCAAGACTGTAAAATTTACCGAAAAACGTATTCACAAGGCGTCCGTCCAATAAGTCCTGCTGATAGGCCAAACCTACAATCTGTTTATTCACTTTACCTGGCAGAGTATCTCTGTCAACCTGCAATTCATTATAACTTTCATTTTTCAGATGGTCCAGTGTATAGTTCAGGTTAAGGGAATGTTGCGGATTAATTACATAACTCACATTCGCCATCGCATAAGTACGCGGCCTTTTGATAATACCAACTGTTTTGACGGTCTTGCCCATTTCAGTGTAACCGCTTTCAAACCAGCTTCCATCCCAATTGTATTTTCCAAAAAGGGTATCTGTGGTTTTGTAGGTATCCTTGGAACGGGCGGCAAAAGCACTTAGGCTTAGTCCTTTGGTAAAAAGGTTATCTTTTTTGTAGCGTAAGGTGATGCTTTTGGCGTTGCTGCTTCTTTTTACCTTGCCATATACTGTTTTCTGGTCAAATCCCGTTTGCAAGTCCTGGCGCACTTCGTTGTAACCACCACCAATAAACAGAACGTCGGCCCATTTTTTATTGGTTATGCCTACTTCTCCCTGTCCAAGGACAGAAAAATAATTGTCGTGGAAGCGTTCTGCATCCGTAACCAGGTATTGCGCACCATTCAGGTCACTAATAAAATTCCCGTCCCTTGTACCGCCGGTTACTACATCTACGTCTCTCATTTTGTAGTTGTTGTCTGATGCGTTTAAAAATCCGCTGGCTTTAACGATAATACCGGTCTTTTTGTCTACCACCTGTCCGGTAAGCGCAGAGCGGTTTGTGTTAAAAGATCCATAACTATGGCTCACATCCAGATAATTAATTACTTTCTGGTTGGTCACCACATTTACGGCGCCTCCCATTGCATCTGCTCCGAGATTTACCGGCACTACTCCCTTAAATACCTCGAGGCGTTCTGCCAGGTTTACAGGGATATTGTTGAGTGACATCCCGCTGCCCATTACGTCCATTGGGATACCATCAATAAAAAATTTTACCTGTTTACCAGATAATCCATTGATGGAAAATTTAAAATCAGAGCCCAAACCACCTTGCTCACGGATGCGTACTCCAGTACTGCGGTTCAGGATCTGGTTAAGATCGGCCGTAGTATTAGCAAACTTTTTGGTGTCGATTGCATTTACCGCGAAACCGGATTCTTTGATTTGCTGAGTTTTTGTTTTACCATGAATGTCTACATTGCTCAGCTGTTTCTGATCGTCCGCAAGATTAACATTAACAGATTGTTTATCTTGTGCTTTAAGGGTGATTTTAGTAGCGGATGTGGCGTATCCGGTGTAAGAAATCACCAAAGTATAACTGCCAGGGCTTATGCCTTTCAGTTCATAATAACCATTGGCATCTGTAGTTGTGCCAGATTTGGAGCCCCTCAGAATAACAGTAGCGCCAGCTACTGGCGCAGTACCATCTTTAACATATCCAGAGAGTAGGGCCTGAGATTGTGCGTAGGTGCCAAATGACCAAACGCCGCATAAAATTAGGAGTAAAAGTTTTCTATATAACATCTGTTTTTAAGTTGTATTATACTATAAGTAGCACAACTGAGGTTTTCCCGAAGGTGGAAAATCAAAAAAACAGAAAAAATTATCTTAGGCGGTCTATTCGAAGAATATAATCAGTGTTTCCAGCCATTTTAAGACCCTTTTTTAAGGTTGCTGTTCTGATATTATATTCCCACACATAATTGCCTTCGGTAGAAGAATTGATAGATATATAAGCAATATTCCCCTCAACAAACACACATTCCCGTCTTGTACCTTTGTCCAGCGGAAAGTCTAATTTTTTAATAACTTTTTGTGTGAGGACGTCAACCAGGTAAAACTCAAAATGCGCAGTGCTATAGTGATCGTCCAGGCCTTTAAAGAGGTCTTTGCGTTCCGACCGCACAATTGCCTGTCCATTTCCAAGATACCACATTCCATAAGCGTGATTGTGCAGTGCAAGAGATAGATTAAATAAGTACTTTTTATCGGGCTGGTCAGTGCCATCACCAATTTTTAGGATCGCTGTAGGTAGTTGAGGCCGGTTACCCAGGGCTATGCCGGGACAGGCCATAAAGTAAAAATCGCCATGTTCATCTGCAAAAGACGAGGATTGTATGGTATTCATTCCGCCCGGATAGGTAGAACGGTGGTCTCTATCAGTTTTTACAGACTTCATCTGCGGATAACTTAAGGTTGTTACGTAGATCGTGTCACTTGTGGTATATTCCGATGGGCTCAGTTGCTGGTGGTAAGTATAGCCGACCAACAGTTTTTTGCCCTGCATTTTTACAAATCCGATAGACATGGTCTCAAATCTGCCAAAGGGTCTGGGGATCTCCATATTTCCTGAAGCTATTAATTTCATATTGCCCGTGGTTAGCAATGCATATGCTGCCTGTGCAAAATCTGGTGTTTTAAGTCCTGTCAGCAATAATGTGTCACCACCCGCCCAAAAAGAGTTCTCAATGGAAAACCTGTCGAGCGGAAATGTATCTACCGTTGTTAGTTCCTCACCCTTAATTTGATATTTCATCAACTTCCCTGCTTTTCGGTCCATTTCGTAATAAAAGCCGCCTTTTACAATCACACTTCTGTCCATCGCCTCGGTATTGAGCAATGCCCCGTCCTGTTCTGGCGTAAGTTTTCCGCTATCTAACGCATTCGTTTCAACCAAATATTCTTTCCCATCCTTGCCCATAATATAAAGGCTGTATTTATTCTCCGCTTTTTGCCTCGTACATGAAATAAAAATGCCTGCAGTAAGAACCAGGCACAAACAGGGCCGGCTAAATATTGAACTCATGTGTAATTTGCTTTTGGAGGACAGGAGGGAGGTCCATCAGATTTTTTTTGTCCACAATGAGTATTTTGTCTTTGCCATCTTTGCCTTTCAACAGGATATATGTTTGCCCTTTTATAAAAGTAATTTTCCTCGTACTGCCATTGAAGCTAAGATCTACATCTTTTTTTGGACAAATGAGCATACTGCCATTTAGATCAACAACGCCGGTAACGTTATCAATCCTTGCTGAAGTATTTGTCCCTACGGCGATTGTATAGTTGCTGGACGTGAGATGACGCACTTCGTCTGCAGAGGTGTTTTTGATATTTACCGATGCAGTTTCCGGGAGGTCTGTTTTCATCAACTGAAAAATAACTGTTGACAGAATCGCGGTGACCAGCGATGCGGCAATGGCTCCGGACCAGAAAGCCATCTTCACTTTCCTTTTTAAGGGCTTTGAACTTGGAATTGGTGCATTGTCAAATTGTTCAGGCTGACCAGTGAGGGGCAAGATGGTTGCGATATCATTCCAGATCTCCAATTTATGCAGATCCTTGGATTCAGTTGCAGGTAAATCCAGCACCTCGTCGCTATCGCTGGAAAATAGCCATGCTTCTACCATATCAGATTCCTCTGCTGTGCATTCATTTCTGTGGTACCGTTCCAGAATGTCTTTATCGATCTTCATTGCTGATTAAATAGCCTGCTGCAATATTACTACAAACTTATATAAATACAAGTAGCATAACTAGCGCTTAACCGTAAGTGTGAATGAAATTTATTTACCATACCCTGAAAGATTGAGCCGCAGTACACTTAAGGCTTTACTGATATGATACTCTACAGCCCTTTCTGTGATCAGCAATACCGATGCGATTTCTTTGTTACTGAGGCCATTTTCACGGCTCATTTTATATACACGCTTACATTGGCAGGGGAGTGTGTCTATCAGGATATTTACCTTCTCGTTGAGGTTGTTGAAAAACACGTGTTCTTCGGTGCAGTTAGATGAATTTGTACAGCCTTCATACTTTTGACACAAGTGTTGCTGCTGGCTCACCTTGTTACGTATATATTCAAAGGCTTTAAACTTCGCGGCCTTGATCAGGTAATTATTGATGTTCTCTAATTCCAGTTCGTCACGCCGTTCCCAAAGGGACTTAAAAATGTCTTGCACCATCTCCCTTGCAGGTTCGATGTCCCGGATGTTGTTATAACAAATAGCATAAACCTTCTCAAAATACAGCTGATACACTGTCTCGAAGGTTTTCGCATCGACACGTGTATAAGTGATCTGGGCAGCTATTTTATTTTTTTCTGACAAGAGAATTCTAAATGATGGCCTGCAAATATATATTATTTAGACTGATTATAAACTTGTGCATGAGAATTATTTTACTATTCCTCTGACCGGCATTCGCAGCCATATTGAAAAATGTGTTCAGCTATGCGCCGATACTAAAATAATTATGGATATTTTTGCACTGAAATACAATTCCATTTGAAAACAGATCTGTTCCTTGTTACTCCCCCTTTTACCCAGCTGAATACCCCGTATCCTGCAACTGCCTATATCAAAGGTTTTTTAAACACCAAAAATATTTCATCAACCCAGGCAGATTTAGGTATTGAAGTAATTTTAGCATTGTTTTCGAGAAAAGGATTAACAGATCTTTTTAAGAGCGCAGAGCGACAGCCTGATCAGGCCAGAAGTCTAAATGCAAAACGTATTTTTGCGTTAAAGGACGAATACATCAAAACGATAGACGCGGTGATTGCTTTTCTGCAAGGCAAAAACCCAACCTTAGCTTTACAGATTTGCCAGGAAGACTTTCTACCTGAGGCTTCAAGGTTTACGCAGCTGGAAGAACTGGACTGGGCTTTTGGCACTATGGGTACCCAGGACAAGGGTAAACATTTAGCAACGTTATACCTCGAGGATATTTCAGATTTTATTATTGAATGTGTTGACAAAAATTTCGGTTTCAGCCGCTATGCCGAAAGGTTGGGGAGAAGTGCAAATTCATTCGATGAATTGTATGCGGCGCTAAACCAGAAGTATACCTACATGGATGAAATCCTGATGGGTATTTTAGAAAAGAAACTAGCTGTTATCCAGCCTAAATTGTTCTTAATTTCTGTCCCTTTTCCGGGAAACCTGTATGCTGCTTTTAGGTCTGCACAATATGTAAAACGCAACTATCCTGATGTTAAAATTATGATGGGAGGTGGGTTCGCCAATACAGAACTACGTTCTTTGTCAGACCAAAGGGTATTCGAATTTTTTGATTATATATCCCTGGATGACGGAGAGTTACCTATTGAGTTGATTTACAATGCAGTTGTAAATGGTGGCCCTTTTCATCTGTACAAAAGGACTTTCATGCTGGAAAACGGGATAGTTGTTTATAAAAATGATGCATTAAGGAGTGATTATAAACAGTTTGATGTAGGAACACCTGATTACAGCGATCTGCAATTAGACCGTTATATTTCGGTTATCGAAATTGTAAACCCAATGCATAGGATGTGGAGTGATGGCCGCTGGAACAAATTGACAATGGCGCATGGATGTTACTGGGGAAAATGCACTTTCTGTGATATTTCTCTGGATTATATTAAGGTTTATGAACCTGTTGCAGCTAAACTGATTGTAGACCGCATTGAAGAACTATGCGAGAAAACGGGTCAGAGTGGCTTTCACTTTGTAGACGAGGCCGCGCCGCCCGCCCTGATGCGGGAAGTAGCACTCGAAATTATCAGACGAAAAATTTCGGTTACATGGTGGACCAATATCCGTTTCGAGAAAAGCTTTACCGGGGATTTATGTATACTATTAAAAGCCTCAGGATGTATTGCCGTCTCTGGTGGTCTGGAAGTGGCATCTGACAGGTTGCTAAAACTGATTGATAAGGGTGTATCAGTTGAGCAGGTAGCGCAGGTAACCAGAAATTTTACAGCAGCAGGAATATTAGTGCATGCTTATTTAATGTATGGGTATCCAACGCAAACCATTCAGGAGACAGTTGATAGTTTGGAAATGGTGAGACAATTGTTTGAAGCAGGTGTTTTACAATCAGGTTTCTGGCATCAGTTTGCTATGACCGCGCATAGTCCTGTAGGTATGTATCCGGAAAAATTCGGAGTAGTTAAAGAAATGGAAGCGATAGGCACATTTGCTAACAATGATATCAATTACATCGATAAAACAGGTATCAACCATGATAAATTCAGTTTCGGCCTCAAGAAATCCCTCTTTAATTTTATGCATGGTATTTGCCTGGACTACAAATTACAGGATTGGTTCGACTTTAAAATTCCTAAAGTTACAATCCCATCGGATTTTGTTGCCAAAGCGTTAAAGGAAGAGAGTAAGTTTGATACCAAACCAACTGCGAAAGTGGTATGGTTGGGAGGAAAGCCAACTGTAGAAAGTTTTGCGAAGTATAAAAAAGGAAAACCTTTAGAAATGGCTGTACTGACTTTTCATGACAAAAAAGAAACGTTCAGTATCCAGACCAATAAAAATGAAGGGGAGTGGCTTTCATCAATTTTAGATAAAATATCAGTATGCAATTCCCGGGTTTATACCTTTCAGGAAATTAAAGCTGATTACGAAACCAGCATGGAACTTTTTGAGTTGTTCTGGTATTCGCAACCGATCAATGATTTGAGGGACTTCGGCTTGCTGGTTTTGTGATATGGCCTTGTATTGGTGCTTTTTGTCATCTGCGGTAGTTCAAACCCTTTGATGATCACATCAATGGCATAGATTTAATTCAATTTTAACTCTTTATTTGTTGCAACTAATTCAAATAAAAGTTGTCATATGATTATATTTAAATCGCCTCAGCTTAACTTTTATGAAATTAAAAAAGTACTTTTTATTGCCAGCTTGTTTATTACTGATTTCTTTAGGCCTATCTGCCCAAACAGCCTTACAGCTCAAACATATTGATTCATTGATGGCTACCGCATCAAGCCGGGGAGTTTTTAATGGCACACTGCTGGTTGCCAAACGGGGCAAGATTATTTATCACAAAGCCTGGGGTTTCGCCAATGCAAGCAAGAACCAGATGTTAACTACAGCGATGCTGTTCGACATAGGATCGATCTCCAAAGAGTTCAATGGAACTAGCATCATGTTATTGAAGGAACAAGGCAAAATTAAACTCGATGACCCTGTATCCAAATGCCTCACAGATCTGCCGGATTGGGCAGCTAAAGTAAAACTCAAACACCTTCTCAATTATACCAGCGGCCTGCCAAATTTTGATGCGCAGTCTAGTGAGACAGATAATCAACTTTTGGATTCGCTTAAAAACCTTAAGACTTTAAAATTTGAACCCGGTTCAGCCTATATTTATGCCCACGCAAATGTATACTTGCAAAAACGTATTATTGAAAAGGCTTCCGGATTACCTTATGCGGATTTTATATATAAGTATATATTCAGGCCTTGCGGTATGAAGCAAAGTATTATGGATGCCGATGTGAACAGACCTGACGTAGCTAAAGCCTTTGATAATGATTTCAATGCGACACCTTTTATTCAGCTAACTACCGGTTTTCCCAGGCTCTCTTCCGCCGATCTCTATAAGTTTATTACACAGCTCGAAGCCATTAAAATCATCGGTAAGGATTCTTTTGATCAGTTATCTGATAACTTTCCAGGTGGCGAAAGCAGCCTGGGCACAACTAATTTTAAGGACGGAAAACTACAATGGCATCGGCACCAGGGTTCTAATAGTAATTACGAAGCGTTGATCTATACTGATCATGTACAGGAAATAACGATAGTGATGGAGACCAATAATCAAAATTTCAAAGTGGACGCAATTAAAGGTGCTATACTTGCTATTTTACAAGACCAGCCCTTCAATAGCCCTAAAAAGTCCGTATATCTGGATATCAGAGAAAAGATGCTTAAAAATATGGAACAAGGTCTTGCCTTTTACCGTCACATCAAAGCGACAGGACGAGATCAGTATGATTTCGGCTTTGAAGCGGGCGACCTGATTAGTTCGGGTAAGTATTTGCAGCGAAGGAATCGGGTTGATGATGCAATCCGCTTGTATGCAATGGCCACGCCATTATGTACCCGAAACGCTGATATTTCTTATACATATGAGCTTACTGCCGAATGTTATTTAAAAAAGGGTGATAAAGTGCAGGCAAAGGCATGGTATGAAAAAGCCCTGGTAGCGGATATGGGCAATAAAAATGCTAAAGGAATGATCGCGACCTTAGAATAAGCTACCGGATTTTAGGATGTCTGGCTTCACCCAAGTTGTTTATTCTTGCAAAATTTCTGTGAATTACTTTCCTGAATAAATACGAAATATTGGATCAATGGCGAAAGTGCCGCACAAACCAGATTTAATGAAGTTTTAGGAAAACAACTGGCTTACCGACCAGCTGTGGACGACAAATTCAGAACCGGTTATTTGTACAAAGACCGGAATGGAGAAATTCAGAGCTACCGCTTCAGTCAGAGTACTAATGGTGAAGCAGGTCGCATATTCTACTATCAGAACAATTCCATGGTGCAAATGGGGAATGATAGCATTGGAGTGCTGACATCTGTTACATTTTATAATGACAAGCCCTTTTTTGCCGGTTCTTTGGGAAAGATGGTAGCTGGGATTGCCGGGGGCATGTCATATTCTCCCAAAAAGGCGTTTATATGGGATGGTAATTCTCCTTTGACCGAATTGGTCATTCCAGCGCAAAGCACTTTATTCTGGGGTGTTAGTACGATCTATTTAAATAGACCTGATGAAATTTATGTTGGAGGGCTTTGCGGTGTTCCTATGTATTGGAAAAATACCGACCCAGTTGTACTCGATAAACGTTTTGGCGAGATCTGGCAAATTACCAAATCAGGTTCGGATATTTATGCGGTGGGATTAATTAATAAGTTCAATTCCAACAGCACAGGGCATACTGCATGTTTTTGGAAGAACGGAGCTCTAAACGAACTCGAAGACAATGCTCAGGCTTATGGAATGTTTATTGATGGGAAAGATATTTATGTGACCGGTGCAATCGGAAATGTTCCGGCGAGCTACAGGCCATGCTATTGGAAAAACGGGGTAAGGATCGACCTGCCGATGTAAAAATGCCGGGGGCCATTGTGACGAAAGAAGCTAATAGTAGAAAAATCGGGAATTCCGATTTTTTTACTAGGCCTACTAATTACTACAATTGAGATGTTATTATGATTGGATAGCACGCTTGGATGATTTTATTACAATGACAGGCAATGAATTGTTGCAAAATGCAGGTGCAATAAGTCATCAACAAGCTTTAACAAAGGCAAAGGCAGAATATAACAAATTTAAAGAACAAAATAGAAACCAGATAACTGAAGTAGAAAAGCTGTAGTGTCAGCTTACTAATATAGACGTTAACAAAGATGTTAATCACTCATCAAAGTTTTGTGAATTCATGCGAATTTTGGCAATTCCGTAAAAGCAAAAACCCTGCTAATCGTGCGACTGCAGGGTTTTGTACGTTTTGATAGTCTTTGGTGTGATCCCGCTGGGATTCGAACCCAGGACCACTACATTAAAAGTGTAATGCTCTACCAGCTGAGCTACGGAATCAATTCCCTTTGTTTAAGGAGGTGCAAAGATAGAAATTATATATTAAGTTGCAAATATATCTGAAAATAAATATTTGAATGGTATTAGATCACTTCATTAATCCGGCACAACCTATCCAAAATTAATGAGTGTTGTGGATACAGGGCCTTCAATTCGTCTTTTTTACCCATCTCAAATTCAGTAAATTCAAACCCGGGGGCTACCACACAGCTCATCAATGTAAAATTTTTATCAGAAGGTATCTCTGCAGCAAACCACAAACCAGCTTCTACAACAACCGACAAACTCCCGGATTCAGTATCCGACAGCTCATGTGTTGTGTAAACACCATCCTGATCAATTACATGAACCAAAACTGGAACACCTTTATGAAAATACCAGATCTCGTCTGAAAGCAATTTGTGAAATCCAGAGTAGTCTTTACCTTCAAGTAGGTAATAAATAGAAGTACAGGCTTGTTTTATCGTGTCTGAAGAAGGTCTCGTAACTTGTACAGCAGAGCGAAATACTTCTTTATAATAACCTCCTTCTGGATGAGGCTGTAACTCCAGCCTGTCAATCCAGTACGAAGCGAAGTGCAAATTTATATCTGTCATCATATAATTTTAAGAATGGTACCGGCATCAGGCTACTTCAAGCCTGCAATTTAATGCTTCAAATAAAACGTTAAAATTAAAAAATCAGTCTTCCTCCTCCAGATAAATCTGGTGAACCAGGAATTTAACATTCGCAACAGGCTCCAGCAACTCGGAAATATCTTCAGAATCAATACCATAAATAGTCTCGTCCTCGTCCATAACCACAGAATCAGGTATAAGCTCGAAGAACTTTACTGCCATATCGGTTTCTAATTCAACCAGCTTAATATATTTTACCCCGCTTTCTTTCCAGTCATGCAGAATCTGTGCATTAAACTGCACATACGGATTGCTTTGCTCATTTTCCATAAAACAAAGCTAATCTATTTTTTCAGGCCACAAGTGTTTAGTTAGATTCATAAATTCATATCTTCAGCCCCAATATGCTTTTTGAGGAAGAAGATAAAAATTATTGGGAACAAATGCGCCTTGGAGATAAACAGGCATTATTTGAGCTATACAATAAAATGTATTTTCACCTGATCCGTTTCGGATTAAAAATAAACGCAGACGATGAACTGGTAAAAGACTGCGTGAACCAAATTTTTCTTAATATGTGGGACAAACGTGATCGACTACAGCCTGTCGAAAATGTCAAATCATATTTGATGACTTCGCTACGGCGGTGCATGCTGGACCAGTTAGCTTACATAGACAAAACTAATGTTGCATTCAATCAAATGGGGGCAGAGGAAGATTGGGAAGAACTCTCCTATGAGGAGATCATTATTAAGGTACAACAGGATGAAGAACTCAAAGAGAAGCTGGGTACGGCAATCAAACAGCTTACCCCAAGACAGATCGAACTGATTCAACTCAAGTTTTTTGAAGGTTTGAGCTATGAACAGATCGCAGAAAAAACATCTCAAACAATTAAAACATCATACAATACTATTTATGATGCTATAAAAACGCTAAGAAAACTCCTCAAATAAATTATTTTATTAAAAAATGTAAATTTTCTTAGGGAAAATTTAAAGTTTCTCCGTCTATAGGGTAAAACTATCCCTATGCAAATGCCAAATGATGATTTTTCTATCGAAGAATTGGTTTGTAATGAATCTTTCCAGCGCTATTGCGTAGGTTCTGATCTTGAAACCCAAATTTTATGGAATGACTGGATCAATGAGCGACCACAAAAGACATCTGACTTTGAAGAAGCAAAGAAAATAGTAGGAATTCTTACCGCCAAACAGGGGAGCAGGATCCAGCAGCTTAGAGATTTACGCGGCGGTATTAAACAGCGGAATGCTTTCAGTAACCTGCTCTCACCTGCTCCGGATACCAAACAAACCGCACCACTAAGAACTTACAGATTATTTAAATACGTTGGTGCAGCTGCCGCGTCGCTAGGTATTTTGATCTCCTTCTCCCTTTTCTTTGCTAAAAGAGAAAACTTTTCAGAATCACTTTCCTTATTTGCTGTACATAACGCCGGCAGCAGTATCAACTCGGGAAATGCACCGCGCAAAACGATATTTCTCGCTGATGGCACGCTGATCACCCTGGCAAAAGGAACCACCATCAGGTTAACCAAAAATTTTAATGCTGGAAAAAGGGAACTATGGCTTTCTGGTGAGGCTTTTTTTGATGTTAAACACGACAAAGCACATCCATTCATCGTGCATACTGAATTTAATGACATTAGGGTACTGGGCACAACTTTCAATGTAAAGGCCTATGCAAATGCTACCTCTATGGAAACAGCCCTCATCAGAGGAAGTGTACGTGTAGAATCTAAAAAATATGCCGGGTACTCGGTAACGTTAAAACCCAATGAGAAGTTGGTCACCCGGGATCAGCAAGCTCCTCAAACCGCCGCTAAACAAAAGGTTTTCTATGTCTCGTCTATCAAAAATGAAAGCCTGGCACAAAAGCCTGAAGAAATTCAATGGGTAAGAAACCGCCTGGATATAGAAAACGAGCCATTATCCGCTATTGCCACAAAACTTCAAAAATGGTATGGTATTGAGATTCGCATCAAAGATGATCAGGTTAAAAATTACCGCTATTCAGGGGTCTTTGAAAATGAAAATATCATTAATACACTGGAAGCGTTGCAATTATCTTATCCATTTGAATTTAAAATTCAGGACAACACCATTACCATCAGTAAATAACCAACCAATATAGCTCAACAACCAAACCAATCACTATGACGAAAACTATACTTTTAGATCGCTTGAATAAGCATGCCCTTACTAAAAGGGTATTACTCACGATGAAATTGACCTGGATGATCGTCATGATCATGTGCATGCAAGTTTCGGCAACAAGTTTTGCCCAGCAAAAAATCAGTATTACAGCAAAACAAGTGAGTATCAAAGCTCTGCTGAAGACAATTGAAAATCAAACCGAATATCGCTTTGTATACAGCAATAATGCACTGGCAAACGATAAAAAAATCAGTGTCAACATACACGAGGTTTCTCTGGATGAGGCAATGAGAACGCTGTTGAAAGAAACAGGCCTGACCTACACATTAAAAGAAAGCAACCTGGTGGTGATCTATGCCAATAAGAAATCAGGCAAAGACGTTGTGGTTTCTGGTAAGGTAACGGACGAGGACGGCCTGGCCCTGCCTGGAGTTTCTGTAAAAGTCAGCGGCTTATCTGTTGCCTCAACCACTGACGGAAGCGGTGCTTTCAGTATTAGGGTACCGGACAACAGTGCCAGCCTTGAATTCACTTCTATAGGGTATATCAAACAGACTATTCCCATCACTGGCAGTTTTATGAATATTGTGCTGAAAGCTGATAACAGGGACCTTCAGGAAGTGGTAGTTACTGGTTATACCACATATAAAAAATCGCAGTCGGCAAGTGCCTCTACATTGGTTACGGCAGAAAAAATCAATGACGTAGCAGGTTTGACCTTTGATCAGATTCTGCAGGGCCGCGTACCCGGAATGAGCGTAATTTCTAGTTCAGGGCAGCCTGGTCAGAGCGCTTCTACAGTGATTCGCGGAATAGGTAGCGTTAACGGATCATCAACTCCATTATACATTCTTGATGGTACACCTATTGAAGGTGGATATTTCCAGACGATCAACCCTGAAGATGTTGAAAACGTAACAGTACTAAAAGATGCATCTGCAAAAGCCCTTTACGGATCAAGAGGTTCTAATGGTGTAATCATTATTACAAGTAAGAAAGGTAAAGCAGGTAAAGTACAAGTGCAATACAGCTCACAGTATGGGTTCTCTAACCTTACTGAAGGTAAAACAACAATGATGAATACTGCACAGCGCCTGCAGTTTGAAGAAGGTGTAGGTGTGGATTTCAAACGGACAATTGGCCCGGGATGGACCTACTCTCCGAAAAACCCAACCTACATTAACGGTACTGCTGCATTCAGACAGCGGGCTGACCAGATTCTTGACAGTCTGAGAAATATCAACATTGACTGGAGAGACCAGATTTATCAAAACAGTAAGTTCCAGGAGCAACAAGCCAGCGTAAGCGGCGGAAATGAAAATATTCGTTATTATAATTCCCTTAATTATTACAAACAGGACGGGATTGCCAAACGCACGGGCCTGGAACGTTACTCATTGAAAAGCAATGTAGATTTCAAAGACAATAAATTTTCGGGCAACGTGAATATCACTATTGGATACTCAAATTCAAGTTTTACTGAAGGCGAAGGTGGTACAGGTGCTGGTACTGCAATGTCTGCTGCTTATTATGCGTTGCCTTATGAAAATCCATATGCGCCTGATGGCACCCTGATCCATCAGGGGAATAAAGCCAACTATTTTATTCTCGATCAGCGGGAGGGAAGTCAGGCATTGGAACGATTGCAGAATTCTTCTAATAAAACTAACCAGCTGAAGTCCGTTATCGGGACCTCACTGGCTTATCAGATTCTTCCTGAACTAAAGATTACCACCCGCGCTGGTATTGACTATCGCAATACAACTGATCAGGCTTTCATCAATCCTGATTCATATTACGGATCAAGAAGTGTAGCAAACACACTTGGCGGTAAAGGGCGTTTTGATGAAGGCACCAGAAGAAACTTTAATATTATTTCTACTACCGGGCTTACTTACGCTAAAACCTTTAATGAAAAGCACGATTTTGAAGCCTCTGCTTTTTATGAGTATGTATACAACAACTATAATGAATTTAATTATACAGGCTTTGGCATCGACGGCCGCTTACCGGAAACACCTGCCGGCATAATCAATAGCGCTGCTTTCCTGCCTATTGTCGGCGGTGCAAAAACAACAAGCGCATTAGCTTCATTTATGGGCGTAGCAAGATATACTTACAATGAAAAATATACATTTACTGGCAGTTACCGTTATGACGGATCTACAAAAGTGGCCCCGCAGAACAAATGGCATGGATTTTATTCATTTGGTGCAAACTGGAATGCAAAAAAAGAAGATTTTTTAAAAGATCTGAGCCTAATAGCTGATTTGAATTTCAGGTCAAGTTATGGTACAACAGCGAGTCCGCTCAGCGGAAATTACAATTACCTGGCGACCTATGCCGTAAATACTTCATATAACGGAATAGCAGGATCGCGCCCGGTATCACCAGGAAATCCTGATTATGACTGGGAGTATGTAAACGAGTTTAATGTAGGTTTCGACCTGAGCTTGTTTAGAAGCAGCAGATTGCGTCTTGCAGCAGATTATTATGATAAAAAAACAAGCAACATGTTCTTTGATCAGCCACTTTCTGCCCTTTCAGGATTCAGTTCTCTTGCATTGAGCACCGGCAAAATGCAAAACCGCGGGATAGAATTTGATATCAGTGGTGATATCATTAAAACATCAGATTTCACCTGGACGCTCGGCGTAAATGCTGGTTACAATAAAAACAAAATTCTGCACCTCACGGACGCTGCCGACCAATTGCTGGACGGAGATACGCGCGTGTTTAAGGTCGGACTTCCTTATGGATCTTATTATGCACCAAACTGGGCGGGCGTTGATCCACAAACAGGTGATGCGCAATACTATAATCCGGATGGAAGTATTACAACAACTTATAATGCGACAACACAAAGTGTTGCTGAATCAGGCAGCTTGTATCCGAAATTCACCGGAGGTTTTAATACCTCGCTTAGCTATAGAGGCATTTCTGCAACAGCTTTATTTTCTTTCGTTTCCGGTGTTAAACGCTGGAACAACGAGGATTTCTACAATGAGAACCAGCGTTATGCCACAAGTAACCAGTCATTAAGAATGCTTGAAGACAGGTGGATGAAACCAGGTGATGTAAAAACCCTGCAAAGATTTGATGTTCCGAGGAACTTTACCTCGAGGGATATCGAAGATGCATCATTTTTGAGACTGCGAAACCTGAACATCGGATATTCCATCCCAAAAAATGTACTCGACAAAATTGGACTGATCAAGACAATGAAATTATTTGTTCAGGGACAAAACCTGTTTACATGGACTAAATGGAGAGGGATGGACCCTGAAAACAATAGTGTCTATGGACGTTTCCAGTATCCAAACGCAAGAACTTACACAGCAGGACTTAGTGCTAACTTTTAAAGCTTAAAATCATGATCAAAAACATATATAAAAAATATACAGTTATATTTTCTCTGCTGATTGTATCGGCTTCCTGCACCAAGCTGGATATGAAGCCTACAGATACGATCGATCCAGGCAAGGCGTTCAGAAACATCGGTGATATAAATATGGGCCTGATAGGTGCGTATGCATTGCTGGATAATACAATGATTATCAATAATTCAATTGTTTCTGATGAAGCAATGTTGCCTACTGAAAATACAGTGAGCAACACAGACGCATACAGATGGATTTATACAGGAAGCAGTGGCTCGGTCACTGCCCTTTATAGCACTTACTACACTGCAATAGACCGTATCAACCGGACACTGGCAGGGATGGACCTGCTTACACTTACTGGGGCAGACGTCGCAGTGAGTGACCAATATAGAGGAGAACTACTTGCCCTGAGGGCATTCATGCATTTTGAACTGTTAAGGGCTTATGCGGCATCCTATCAAAACGGGGCTTTAGGCGTAACCTACCTGAACAAGTCAACCTTTGATTTCCTGGCCAGGGATAACTTTGAAACAACTGTTTCTGGTGCAAAAGCTGATCTGACAGCAGCGAAATCATTAATCCCAGCCTCGTTTACAGATAAAAGCAGGATTACAAGGATTGCAGTTTCAGCTATCCAGGCGCGGCTTGCATTGTACGAGAAGAACTGGGCTGACGCTATTACCTATTCAACTGAGGTAATTACGGCTTTACCATTGGCTACAAGGGCACAGTTTCCAGCCATCTGGACTGATGCATCTGAAACTGAGATCGCCTGGAAAGCAAAACGCGTAGCTACAGATAGCCGTACAGGCGACGTGTATTTCCGCCAGAGCGGAGGTATTGTTTTATATGCACCATCGTTTAAATTGATCAACACTTTTGATAAGGTTAATGATGTCCGCTATCCTGCGTATATCAAATTTGATGCAACAAGGACCGGAACTAAATCACAATACCTTGTCAATAAATATGCGGGCACAACCAGTGTTCCGGGTTTGGCAGATATTAAATTGTTCCGGACCGGCGAAATGTACCTGATCAGGGCTGAAGCGAAAGCTGAATCTACTGGTGATGGCGCTGCTGATCTCAACGCTTTAAGAGCAGCGAGGATTACGGGCTATTCAAATGCAGTATTTGCCGATAAAGACGCTTTGATCACAGCAATCTATACTGAACGCTTTAAAGAATTAACCTTTGAAGGCCACCGTTTCTTTGACCTGAGAAGAAGAAATCTTCCTGTACAGAGATTACCTGAAGATGCCATCAATGCCTCTGGTGCCGTAACATTGTTACCAACCAAAGCGCAGTATACATTTCCACTTCCTGCACAGGAACTGGCAATAAATAAAAATGCGGTACAAAACCCAAATTACTAATTTGCTAATGATGAGATATTCTTTGTTGATTGCTTTCGTATCGGTGTGGATTACGGCCCAGGGCTGCAGCAAAAGTACTTCGCCGGGCCAGGTTAATACCGGCCCGGGCGGAGGTACTAATATCGCCGTTAAACGCAGGCCTGCTTCCATTGGCATAATAGGTGACACCGCTAACATCAATAAAACAGTTGACGGCGGTATGGTCTTGATGGGTGGCGGCACAGATGTGGAATCCGCATTCAAATGGATGATTGACAGAAGTGGAGGAGGAGATGTGGTCATTATCCGGGTCTCGGGTACTGACGCATATAACTCGTTTGTAAACAAACTGGGGACAGTCAATTCTGTAGAAACTCTGAAAATTGATAGCAGGGAACTGGCCAATAACGACACGGTAGCCAATATCATTAGAAATGCTGAAATGTTATTTATTGCAGGAGGCGACCAGTCGGACTATATGAATTTGTGGAGGGGCACCAAAACGGGCATTGCACTAAACTATCTTTTACAGGAAAAGAAAGTCCCATTTGGAGGCACCAGTGCCGGTTGCGCCATTTTAAGCGGCTTTTATTTTAGTGGTGAAAACGGGAGTGTAGTATCTGATGAAGCACTGGCCAATCCTTACTTGGCTAACATTAACCTGTACAACAATGATTTCCTGCATGCACCGTACCTTCAAAATGTAATCACCGATCAGCATTACCTCACCCGGAGCCGCGAAGGCAGAAGTATAGCATTTCTCGGCAGGATTTTTAAAGACTGGAATGTAACGGCCAGAGGGATAGCCACCGACGAAAAAACGGCAGTGTGTATTGATAAAAATGGAAAAGCTACAGTTTTTGGAAGTAGCAAAGCTTACTTTATGCTTCCTGATCCAAGCAAACCTCCCGAACAATTCACTGATGGAAAACCAGTAATATGGAAGCAAAACAACAAAGCCGTACCTGTTTATGAAATACAAGGTAGTGCAACGGGAAATGGTAATTTTAATTTGGCTAATTTTAGTGTGTCCGAAGCATCAGGTGGAAGCTGGTACTGGTGGAGCGTTGACAATGGTAGCTTAATAAAGGTTTTACAGTAAAGAATATAAAATATGATAAGGAATTTGAAAAATTTAAAAGCAGGGGCAGTCCTGTTACTTTGTTTATCGGCAAATCTTTCTATTGCACAAACAAAGGAAGAAAAATATGTAATGGTTATCCATGGTGGAGCTGGTACTTTGACCAGAAAAAACATGAGCGCAGAAAAGGAAGCGGCTTATCGCGCAGCCTTAACCCTGGCATTACAAACAGGCTATCAGGCCATCAAAGCAGGAAAATCCAGCATGGATGCTGTTGAAGCAACGATACATACACTTGAAGATAATCCACTATTTAACGCTGGGAAAGGCGCCGTTTTTACACACGATGGCAAAAATGAAATGGACGCGGCAATAATGGACGGCAAAACAATGATGGCGGGTGCTGTAGCAGGTGTAACCACTATTAAAAATCCAATCTCTGCTGCCAGGGCCGTAATGGAGAAATCAGAACACGTTATGATGGTTGGCCAGGGTGCAGAGGCCTTTGCCAAACAGGCGGGAATAACTATTGTGAACCCAAAATATTTTTATACCAAAGAACGCTGGGATGGATTACAAAACGCAATTAAAGAAGATTCTGTGAAAGCAGTCCTGGATCACGGAAGCAAGAAATCAATGAAACTGGGTACCATCAACCACGATTATAAATTTGGAACAGTGGGTGCTGTTGCGCTGGATCAGGCAGGTAATTTAGCTGCGGGAACCTCTACAGGTGGAATGACCAATAAGAAATATGGCAGGGTAGGTGATTCACCAATTATTGGTGCCGGAACCTATGCAAACAATGCAACTGCTGGAATATCCTGCACGGGATGGGGCGAATTTTACATCAGAAATGTAGTTGCCCATGATATTTCTGCAATGATGGAATACAAAAATATGAGTGTCGCGGATGCTTCACAGGCAGTGCTTGATAAAGTTGGTAAGATGGGTGGCGACGGCGGATTAATTGCCCTTGATGCCAAAGGCCATGCAGCTATGCCGTTTAATACTGAAGGAATGTATAGGGGCACTGTTACTGACGATGGAAAAATCGTGGTGCTTATTTATAAAAAAGACTAAAATGTTATTTAAAAAAACGTACTGTAAAATCATAATTGTCGCCTCCATGCTATTCCCTTCTGCTCCATTAATGGCACAAAAGGGCAGCCTGTTTATAATTGGCGGAGGAACACGCTCCCCTGAACTTATACAGTCTCTTGTGAAAACGGCCAGCATGAAGGCCAACGATTACATCATTGTATTGCCTATGGCTACAGCAGAACCTGAAGCTTCTTTTGATGCAATTAGTAAGCAATTGGCACAGGCATCAAATAATGCAATTGGAAGTTTGAATTTCAACTCCGGTAATGTAAACGACAAAAAATGGCTGGATTCACTCAGCGGGGCCAGGCTGATTTATATTGTTGGGGGCGACCAAACGAAATTTATGAAAGTTGTAGTCAATACTCCCGTTTACCAGGCCATCCATAAAGCTTATCAGAACGGGGCTACAGTTGCCGGAACCAGCGCGGGTGCCGCGGTCATGAGCAAAAAAATGATTACTGGTACGCAGCTCAAGGATACAGTTTACAAAGAAACGTTCAACAAATTATGGACAGAAAACATTGAATTTGAAGAGGGATTGGGTTTATTGGATTCTGCAATAATCGACCAGCACTTTTTAAAACGCAGCAGGTTTAACCGCCTCATCTCTGCACTGGCGGCTTATCCCAAATATGATTGCATTGGGATTGATGAAGGAACGGCAATTATCGTTCATCAGAAGCAGGTTACAATAGCTGGCGTAAGTCAGGTAATCAGAATTGCAAAGCCGAAAAATCTTAAAACCACTGAAAAAGGATTGATCAAAATGGACGACATGCAGTTTAACCTGTATACCGCCGGCGATCAGTTTAAACTGAATAAATAATTGTGAAGCAACGGGTGCATGACTATCTAAGTCGTGCATCTTCCACAAGGCTCAAACTATTCCCCGAAGTTATCATAGTAAGTAAAATCTTGAGTAATGAGTCCGTTTTTTATTGTAAAAATGGTGCAAATTGGCAACTCAAATTTTGATTGGTCGGGCCCAGTTCCGCTGGAAACAAACTCCACGATAATGTGTTCATCACCACTAGGGTAGACAGCAATCACCTTATCCTTTACATCAGAAAATTGTTGGCTCAGCTCCCCATATTTTTTGATCACTTGTGCCCTTGTTTGCTTAACCAGTCCCGGCCCAAGCGATGGGTCTTTGAATTCTGCAGTCGCACTGTACATATCCGCCATTTTACTCCAGTCATGCGCGTTAAAATGCTCAAAATACTGTTTGATGACCTCTTCATTTTTGGTCATTTCATTTTCTTGTTGATTGCTGCATGATATGCACAATATTATTGCTGTAATTGCGGCTAGATATTGTTTCATCGGGGTTGACTATTTAGTTACGGGACTTATTTTTATCTTAAAAGTAATAATTGCTAGCTAGTTATGCAATCTTATAGTCGATATTTTTCAATTAAAATGAATTTCCTAAATCCAGAGAGCGGTCTTATCGAATGTTATCTTTGTATTTCTTTAAACTGGCTTCATTGAGTTGAAGGACTAGAGCGTTATTATTAATAATTAAAAAACTGAAATGCATATTCTCATTGCTCCCAATGCTTTTAAGCACAGTCTTAGCGCCGACAAAGCGGCGTTGGCAATCCAGGAAGGATTGCGGCGAAGTAAGCTTGTACACAGTAGCACTTGTTTCCCCATTGGTGATGGTGGAGATGGCACAACTGCGATCATTATCAAGCATTGCAAAGGAAATACTGAAGAGCTGATTGTTAATGATCCACTGGGACGAAAAATAAGTGCACCCTACGGATTGATCGATTCCGGACGGACAGCTGTAATTGAAATGGCTAGCGCTTCTGGAATCCAGCTGTTGAAACCCGGGGAATTGGCACCTTTAAGGGCGAATTCCTTTGGAACCGGAGAACTCATCCTGTCTGCTCTGGAACATGGGGCCCGTAACATTGTGATTACTATGGGTGGATCGGCAACAGTTGATGGAGGAGTGGGGATGATGCAAGCACTGGGTGCCAGATTTCTGGATGCTGATCAGAATGAGCTAACAACAATTCCAGCAGATTTGGAGTTCCTCAATGCAGTAGATCTGTCGGCACTTGACAAACGGCTGGAGCAATGCGTAATAACTGTATGGTGTGATGTGGACAACCTGCTGCTTGGAAGCAAGGGATCTGCAGCAATATTTGGCCCGCAGAAGGGTGCTTCGGTTGAAGACATTAAAAAACTTGATGCCGGCCTTGAGCGGCTCGCAGAGGTTGCCCTACTACAGACAGGAAAGAATATGGCGACTGTCACATATGGCGGTACAGCGGGAGGCGCAGCAGCGGGGCTTTACGCTTTTCTCAATGCAGATCTAACTAACGGAATCAATCATTTCCTGGAACTCACTAACTTTGATGCAGCATTATCAAAAGCAACCCTGGTGATTACGGGGGAGGGCAGCATTGATGAACAGACCTTACAAGGTAAGGGGCCTTTCGGCGTTGCCTGCCAGGCAAGAAACAAGAAAATGCCGGTCATCGCGCTTGCAGGTAAGGTTCCACTGCAACAACATAATGGCCTGCTTGAATACTTTGATGCCATACTGCCGATCGGCCACCGGCCGACTGATCCGGATAGTGCTTTCGCCCAAACGGAAAGCGACCTGATCAGGACTGCAGAAACTTTGGGCAATCTTCTCGCACTGAATAAATCATATATTTATTTATAATTGTTCTTAATAGAATGTTTATTCTTAATTTAGCTCGCAGTTATAAATTAATAAATGATTTCATTATGAAACGTATTAGAGCAATTTTATTAACGTTGGTAGCCATTTGTATGTCTGCCAGTGTATTTGCGCATGCACTTTGGATCGAAACCAAGGGTATTGGCAAAGCTGGTGTTAGCCATGAAGTTAAAGTTTTTTATGGTGAATATGCACAAAACGAACGTGACGTTACATCAAAATGGTATTCGGATGTAAAGGATTTAAGCCTTTGGATTGTTGGGCCTGACGGGCAAAAGCTGAAGTTGAATACTACCCTTGGCGACAATGTTGCAGCAGCTTCTTTTACCCCTGAAAAAGACGGCCAATATACTTTACTGGTGAGCCATGAGGCAAAAGATCTTGCGGGTACCACAAAATACCAGTTTCTCACCAGTGCAACTGTCCATGTAGGCAAGCCGGCAGCTACAGTAAATGCCGAAGCGATCAGCAACGAGCTAAAAATTTTCCCGTCTGCAGCTTTAAGTCATCAGGTAAACAAACCTGTAAAACTGAAAGTGATGCATAAAGGAGCACTTAAGCCTGAAGCTTCAATCAATGTGTTTTCACCTGCAGGCTGGTCGCAGGTATTGATCTCAGGTGCCGATGGAGAAACAACTTTTACACCGATATGGCCAGGAAAATATGTGGTAGAAGTAACTGACTACCAAAAAGCCAAAGGCGACCACAACGGTAAACCTTATGAGGCAGTTTGGCAAGGCTCTACTTACAGCTTCGATGTAAAATAATTATTTTTACATCATTCGGAAAACGGCCATGCATTATTGCATAGCCGTTTTTTTATTCAGGCATTTTCAAGATCTGCGATTACCAGTTTCTTCATTTGCATTAATGCGGCCATTACCTCTTGTCCGCGTTCGGGGTCACTGATTAGCTTACCCAATACCTTAGGCACAATTTGCCAGCTGAGACCGTATTTATCAGTAAGCCATCCGCAAGCCACCTCCTTGCCGCCGGCAGTTGTCAGTTTTTCCCAGTATTGGTCTATTTCATCCTGCGTATCGCATTCCACAACCAACGATACTGCATCATTGAAGTCCACTCCATGATCTGCGGAACTGTCCATGGCCATGGCCACAAAATCATTGATTTTGAATTGGGCATGTTTCACTAATCCTGGCGTATCCCCATCGCCAGCAACGTATTCCATTATTCCGGCAATAGATGAATTGGGGAAAAGGTTTGTGTAAAATTTTATGGCTTCCGCTGCTTTTCCAGCTTTGGCACCAGTAAACATGAGTGAAGGACTAAATTTGGGAGTCGGGTCACCTTTTTCACCCGTATACAATTGCCAGGACACACCATACTTATCCTGCACCCAGCCATATTTGCTGCTCCAGTCATAGCTGTCCAGCGCCATAAAAATCTTACCTTCCTTACTTAACAAGTTCCAGTACCGCTCGGTTTCTTCAACATTATCGCTCACTACCATAAAAGAAATGGAAGCATTTGGCGCAACGGTGGGACCATCGTTCAGCAACATAAACCTTTGTCCGCTCAGTTCTATCTGGATTACAAAAGGATTTGTATTTAATACCTTACCATCTCCAAAAGCATTGATGTAAAAATCGGCAGCCTCAGGTACTTTGCCTTTAAGTGTTATACAGGGATAAATCGAATCATTCATGGCCTTTTATTTATGTTCACAGATTTCTTTTAATTTATTTAGCGCAACCGGCCATGCCTGAGAAAAAAAGTCCGCCAATTCTTTGATACCGACCGTATCAATTGATAAAAGGGTACCTCCGTTTTTTTCTTCGAAAGTATAATTTTCATAGGCGCCCTTCCAGGCATCAATTTCTTCGCCCGAAGTTATCTCTTCATCGCCCTTCAGTAGGCCTTCGTATAAAATGGAGATGAATTTGCCAGGGATATTGTCAGCGATGCTGGCGACCATTCCACCTTTTTCTCCCTTATCATCATCGCCTATAAACAGGATTTTAGACCCTTTCTCCCAGGATCCTTCAAAACGTGAAGTAGGGCAGAAGGCGCCTGTCCAAACACCGTATTGTTCCGGATCAATCATAGTTGTGTACACATCCCTGACTGGGGCATTGATCTCGATCTCAAAATGGAGTTCAATACGATCATTTAGGGATTCTACATAACTTTTGAAATTGTTCAGTATCGCCTGCCAGCCATCCTCCTGCATTTCAATAGAATGAGTATCCTCAGCTTCGAAAACGGTTGAAATATGGGTTTCTTTTCCTTTCGCGATGAAAGAAGTTTTCACCTTACGTCCATCCGCGATGGTTGACTCGAGGTATTTATTTGGTGTAACTACATCAAATACGCCCTCGTAATCGAAGCCCATGCTTTGATCTTTAGCTTCCATATGGTACTTAAATTTTCCGCCAGGCGTTAGATCGTGTTCGGCAGTCGGGGTATGCCAATCAGGCGATGCACTATTCCATTTAGTGACGGCTTGTGTGTTTGTCCAGTTATTCCAAACTTTTTCTACAGGAGCATGAATTTCTGCTTCTACTGTAATTGTGGGTTTAGTGATTGTTTGCATAGGGTTATATTTTGATCATTGTAAATCTACAAAGCTAAAAACCAGTTGTTAGGGTGTGATTGCGACTAATAAAGGGGGAATCGGGACATATATCCTATCATATCAACTAAAGGCCAGCAGGATGGTAAACGCATTGATCTCTGGCTGTTCATACACGGCGATATCTATCTCTTAACAGGGTGATCTCTGGCTGTTAACTGAGTGATCTCTACATACTTTCGTGTAAAACTGATATTCAGATTATTTTCCGGTAAGCTTATTTCGTATTTTAATTGATGTTTTACGTGAATTTTGCAGGTATAGGTATTCAAACTTAATTTCCAGGGCATGAACAAACGCACTTACACAAACCAACTTCGAACATTATCCTTACTGGCGACAATCCTATTTCTTTTTATGGCGAGGTCATATGCCCAAACAACAATAAGCGGAACTATAACCGATGCAAAAACCAGGGAAACTATGCCTGCGGTAACGGTGTCTTTTGACGGCACAACTATCGGAACCAGTACAGACAACAATGGAAGTTATACTTTAAAAACATCGGGACCGGCCGCCAAAATTAAAGTTTCATTTATTGGATACAAAACCCTGGTAAAAGATATTGTGGCTGGACAGACTCAGGTAGTAAACATTGCAATAAGCGAAGATGACCGCCTGCTTAAGGAAGTTGACATCAGTGCCGGCAGAAAAGTACGCTATAAAAACAAAAATAATCCTGCAGTTGAATTGATCCGGCAGGTGATTGCCCATAAAAACCAGAACAGGGTAGAGAATTACGAGTTTGCAGAATATCATCAGTATGAAAAAATGATATTTGCGCTCAGCAATCTCACCGACAAATACAAGGACAAACGCATTTTTAAGAACTATCAATTCCTGTTTCAAAAACAGGACTCCACAGCAATTGGCGGAAAGAATACATTACCGATTTATATGGAAGAAAAGCTTTCACACACCTTTTTCCGGAAAAATCCATTCGCCAGGAAACAGTTTATTGAAGCAGATAAACAGGTGAAATACGACGCGAATTTTGTAGATAATCAGGGTCTGAGTACTTATTTCAATCGTATGTATCAAGATATCAATATATACGACAACAATGTCTCGATGCTCGGTAACCAACTGTTAAGCCCCATTGCAGATGGTGCGCCAACGTTTTATAAATTCTATATTACGGATACCCTGCGCGACGTAACCCCAAACCTAATTGAGTTGAGTTTTACACCACGCACCAAGACAGATTTGCTATTTGAAGGCAAAATTTACATCACGATGGACGGCAATTATGCGGTAGAAAACGCCCTACTTTCTGTCAACAAAAACATCAACCTCAATTTTGTGAGGCAGATGCAGGCAATACTCGCATTTGAAAAAGCAAGTGACGGCCGCTATCATTTAAGTCAAAGTGACCTTAAAATCGAGTTTGGGCTCAATAAAAACAAAGGTGGCGGGATCCTTGGCCAGCGTGTGGTGATGATCCGGGACTTCGTAATCAATATACCGCGCCCAATTACCACTTACCAGGGGCCAGCAGAAGTTACCGTTGCCGATGCAACTGAAAAAAACGACGAATACTGGGCTAAAAACAGGCCCGACAGCCTGAAAGCCTCTGAGGCCAATATTTACAAAAATATTGACAGCCTGCAAACCATTCCCTCTTTCCGCAGAACGATGGATATTCTAACACTTGTTCTCGCAGGATATAAAAGTTTCGGCCCGTTTGAAATGGGACCAATTAACACTTTCTATAATTTTAATCCAATCGAAGGTTTCAGATTAAGGCTTGGTGGACGCACCACTACTACATTAAGTAAACGCTATTACTCCGAAACCTACGCAGCCTACGGCTTCAAAGATAAAAAATGGAAGTATTTTTTGAGCGGGACTTACTCTTTTAATAACAAATCTATTTATTCATACCCTCAAAGCTTTATCAGGGCCAGCTTCCAGCACGATACCAAAATACCCGGGCAGGAGCTTCAATTTGTACAGGAGGACAATTTCCTGCTATCCTTCAAAAGGGGCAACAATGATATCCTCACGTACAATGATATTTTCCGCCTGGACTACGTACAGGAATTTTTAAACCATTTCTCCTATAAATTAGGCATTAAGAAATGGAACCAGCATGCGGCGGGTCCCGACGTAGGCGGGGCACTGTACTATCAAAACAGGGTAAACGGTATCCCAACACCTGTAGACGGAGTTAAAAACCTGGAAGTTTCTGCCGAAATCCGCTACGCACCGCACGAGAAATTTTACCAGGGCAAATTATACCGTACTCCAATTCCCGATAAATATCCAATTTACACGCTTCGTTATCAGCAAGGGATAAAAGGCGCATTTGGAGGCCAGTACCGCTATGAGAACTTTACAGCCAATATTACCAAACGCTTTTACCTGTCCCAGTTCGGATTTGCCGATATGAGTACAGAAGGTGGGGTTATAGCTGGAAAAGTTCCGTTTCCACTAATGGACATTGCCCGGGCCAATCAAAGTTATGCACTTCAATTGCAGTCGTATAACCTGATGAATTTCCAGGAGTTTGTGAGCGACCATTATGGTGCTTTTAATATTGATCAGAATTTTAATGGCTTCTTCTTTAATAAAATACCGCTACTGAGAAAACTGAAGTGGAGGGAGGTAATTTCTTACAAAGTTTTATGGGGAGGTGTAAGATCGCAGAATGACCCTGCCAAAGATCCGGAACTGCTCAGTTATCCGGAACGGAACGGTGTACCATTTACCTATACCTTAGAAGATGGCCCTTATCAGGAAGGAAGTATAGGAATATCCAATATCTTCAAGGTCTTACGGCTTGACTACGTAGAACGATTCAATTACCTGGACCACCCGGATGTATCAAAACACGGTATACGCGTTTTGGTTCGGCTGCAGTTCTAATCGCATATTGAAGAGTCCGCATTGAAGGCACGGCGTTATCGTTTATAGACCATTATTTCGCTTAGATGAATTGATGGTCTGTAAACACTGGCGCTTCGTCATCAATGTGGACTCAACTGATCTATGCCACGCCGAAATGTCCAATGGTAGCATAAATATTTGTATAGTAAATGAAGAACAGACAGCATCATGTCAAAAACCATCGGAATATACCGGAAACTATCGGAACCTCGCTTGCACATAAGTTATTTGCGTTGTAAATTAGGTTTCAATTATTTAAAATTATGGCTATTAAAGACGGAAATTTTCTCCGTGGTGCCCTGGGACCTTATGTTTTCAGGGAAGTCCATGGTAAACAAATTGTATCGGCGAGACCATCAAAGGGATCCCGTAAACAAACATTAAACACCAAAAAAGCAGCTACTGACTTCGGTATAACTTCTTCCTTGGGAAGCGGGATGAGAAAATCCGTGCGCTATCAACTGGCAGACTTTTATCCGCATAATATGCCAAACCGCCTGGTCTCGGCCCTGGCTAAATCCGTGCGTGCCTGTCGTATATCTCAATCGACTAATGCTTATACATTTAACGACAAAAACTTTCAGAACCTCATCGGGTTTGAATTTAATACCAATTCATTTTTAGAATACGCGCTGGACCTTTCAAAGGTTAGGCATGAACTGCGCGACAGGCTGGTTGTTACCATTCCGAAATTAGAGGTCAATAAGGAGCTGAAATTTCCAAATGGCCTGGGTTACCAATGCAATTTATGCGTTAGCGTCACTTTTTTCCGCATGTCAGATGGAAAGCGGAGCAGGACGGCTGAGACAAAAAAAGTAACCGTACGGCGTGATGAGCAATATCTGCAGGAAAAGGTCCTTACATTCAAAGCGCCTAAAGGCTGCTTGTGTATGGTCAGCATCTTTATGGAATACTTAACTTTCGGTTCAGGAGAGGACCTGCGAAGCATTAACAATAAAAATCTGAATCCTGGTGCCATCATTGCCGCTTTTATCACTCCTGGTAGATTTGCGGGGCAAGATGAAGAGAACTTGAGTTATATGCTGCCAGTAAAACGTGGCATAGTGGCAAAGGCCGAAGCCGCCAGGCATTGTAAAACGTGATTATTTTGTGATCCCGCTGAGGCTCGAACTCAGGACCCATACATTAAGAGTGTATTGCTCTACCAACTGAGCTACAAGATCGGATATTGTCAGGATTCAATTACGAGAAGCTGACCTTCAGTAAAGTTAGTCAGAAATATTCTATTATCAATTATTTTTCCTTAAACTGTTGTAATTATTGTGCCAACAATCGGATCTCCTGCACATATAAATGTACTAGCTATTCATTTACTAGCTATTCGATTTCTTCATGGCCAAAAAACCATAAACAATATTGAATGCAGAAATATCAATCAACTCAAATGCGGTTTGAATGAAATAAAGATTATCTTTCGAAATCAGCATCAGAAACATATACATGAAGAAGAGAAAAATAATCTTGTTCGCTCTTGGACTAATTGTTCTAATACCGGTCGTGGTTGTCGGTGTGAACAAAATCGCCAGCATTTTTTATAATGCAAATTATCAGGATATAGCTAAAGGTGCATTTTCTGATCATCATCAAATAAGCAGGATTAACCTGATGGGTTATATCAGTAGCCATTCGGCTGATAGCAAAATTATAGATACTGATAGTTCAGCGATGGAGGTGGATACGCTGGTCTTTAACGAGGATGGCTCGGTACGGGAACCACTAGCTGACAAACCGCATTATGTGGCATACTCCGGTGAGGTTTATCTGGACACATTGCAATTCATTTTTAAGGTAGAAACAAAGGAAGATGTTGTCAATGAATATCACGATCATATGGAGGGCAAAAGCCATTTTATTACTATTGATCCTTATGGCAAAATCTTAGCTAACCGCACAGATGCAGAAAATAAACCTGCAGACATCTTCAAGAATTGTATGTTATTGGAAAACATCATTCTGCCTTTCCAGAAATGGTCGGATAACACGCAGCCAATCTATCTCAGCCATTTTTCCAGGGAAGATTTTGACAGCGAATGCCTGAACCCATTGAGAGGCTGGGGAAGCCCGAACGGAGCGGGCGCATGTTATATATATATGGGCCATGCCTATATGAATGTCAAAATAGGAGATGAGCAGCTTAAATTTAAACTTCCCTGCGGCAGTAAGGGTATGCTTGTGACAGTATTTGACGAATACAGCTTAATGATGAACTTCTCTGAAGTACCAGAAAGATTCCGCTCAAAAGTTAATGCCTCGTTTATGGTATTCAACAACTATCTGTATATGGCCAGAAAAAAAGCTGTCTAGCTCTTTTTTGCGGCCGACCATTTTTTGATCATTGGATAGTTGGAGAAACTGAAAAAGGTAATGCCTAAAAAGATGGTTATCCAAATGTATACCAGTTTTACCCCACTCAAATCATTAGCAACAACCTTAAGGATCACTGTAGGGATGATGGCTACGATGAGGCATACCAATAAAGATAATGTGAGCGGTGCTAAAAAATGGTCTACTATAATCGTCATACCCATTTTAGCCAAAACCATAGAAAGCAGCGTAAGTATCATCATTCCGAAAATGATCACTCCAAAGCCGTAAATCAAGACAAGATCAGGATTGCGGTTGATCACATCCTCATAGCCAAAAAAATGATTAAAGTTGAACGCCATCATAGGTTTTTTCTTCAGGGAGCACGGTGAAAAGGTTACGTTGTTTGTATCCGAGCAATCCGGCCAGTAATACATTCGGAAATTCTTCAATCCCAATATTGTACAGGTTCACACTGTCGTTGAAAAACTCCCGCCGGTCGGCAATCTTATCTTCCATTTGCGACACACGTTTCTGGAGCTCTAAAAAGTTATTGTTGGATGCCAGCTCGGGATAGTTTTCCGACACCGCGAAGA
>Ga0247816_10000210_pt1 | contig 35778 bp, 20 predicted proteins | sample UWRJL209509C1_FD_179930 | JGI IMG/M metagenome (GOLD analysis project Ga0247816, IMG submission 179930) | Plant litter microbial communities from Arlington Agricultural Research Station in Wisconsin, United States - UWRJ-L209-509C-1 | ecosystem: Environmental > Terrestrial > Plant litter >...
ACGGCGCAGGCAACGACAACTTCCGCGCCAAGCGCTACATCGCCAAGTACACCATCAACCCGGCGATCACCCACGGCATCAGCCATGAAGTGGGCTCCATCGAAGTGGGCAAATGGGCGGATCTGGTGCTATGGCGCCCGGCGTTTTTCGGGATCAAGCCGACCTTGATCCTCAAGGGCGGCGCGATTGCCTCAAGCCTGATGGGCGACGCCAACGCCTCGATCCCCACGCCGCAGCCGGTGCATTACCGCCCGATGTTCGCCAGCTTCGGCAGCTCGCTGCACGCCACCAGCCTGACGTTTATCAGCCAGGCGGCGCTGGCGGCAGGCTTGCCCGAGCAATTGGGATTGAAAAAGCAGATTGCGGTGGTCAAGGGTTGCCGCAGCGTGCAGAAAACCGACCTGATCCACAACGACTACCTGCCGGATATCGAGGTGGATCCGCAGACCTACCAGGTCAAGGCCGACGGTGTATTGCTGTGGTGTGAGCCCGCGGAGGTTTTGCCGATGGCCCAGCGTTACTTTCTGTTCTAGGCAACTTCACTGATCGCCTGGTCGGTCAACCTCTGGTTCAGGGTTATCAGCTCGGCATTGATGCGGTCGAATGCGTCGCGATATTCCGAGTCGGACATTAGCCGCCCAGGCTCACTGTCAGCGCCAGAGCGGCCCAGGCGTTGCGCCGCCTGGCCGATAGTCTGGCGCAAGGCCTGCCTTGCACTCTCGCTCAGGCCGGCATCACCGGCCCACTTTTTCTGCGCAGCCTGGTAATCGATCAACGCGTCGAATTTTTCGGCAAACACTGCGTACTCAGCGTGATGGGCACGCTGCAGGAAGTCAGTCCACATTGGCTGTTCAAGCAAGTGGGTACGCAGCTGTTCCCCTTGATCGAGCGCTTTTACGCGTTCGAACGCCGAATCGACCATCGACGGGGTCACGTAGTCCTCGCGAAACATCATGGTCCTGGATTGCCACGGTAAATCCAGCCGGGTCGCCAACGGGACGGTATACGCCAAATAGATCTCGACCTCATCGATGTCGTCGATGGGCTCTCCGTGAGCGTCTTCATGCTGAACGCGCTGGCCCTGTTCGTCATACTCCGCAAATTTGACTCCCTGCTCCAGCAGCCGCGCCACGCGATCATGAGCAATGCGCCCCAGCTCATCCAACCGCCACTTGCCCCGGGCGAGTTTGAACACAGCCCTGCGCACTGAGGCCACATCCTCGCTGAAATAGGCTGACCGCAGCAGTACCACAACCCCCATCGAATTGAACAACTGTGCGCCAGCATCAACGCAGGCCGTGGTGTCTCTTGCCATCAAGAACAACTCTTCTCGCAGCAACACGTCTTCACCCATGGCCTCCAGCATGCGCCAGACTTTGGCGGTCAGTTCCGGCAACCATCGACCGCCTGGCGCCAGCGCATCGCCGGAGTTCCTGACTGCTCTGATTACGTCGAAAAAACCTTCCGAGCCAAACGCTCCCTCAAGCATTTCCCATAACAGCTGCCTGGAAGGCCACTCCTCATCCGAATAACCGGTTTTCCACAGGTCACTGTCAAGACTCCCTCTGGCAGGCATACGGCGATCCGGATCCCGCCCGGCAGCCTCAATGTACGACTTGAACCGTGCAAGCTGATCAGGCTCCAACCCGTCGCGGGAGAGGAAGGTTCGCGCCACAATCAGCGCCTTATCGGAGCCGGGCGCAAATTCGGGAACCCGAGATAGAGGGTTGCTCTGCATATCCAGGATGAAATCCGCTGGCCGGGGCACGCGGAACACGCCGGTGGGCCATTCCTGCAGGCCTGTGTCATTCAGTAAAAGTGTGCGCAACAGGGGCATCCGGCTGACATCGGGTGACAAGCCAAGCGGGTTAATGCTCAGGGCCAACTCTCTCAACTGAACACAGCCCTTCAGCCGCAGGACATCTTCAGACGTCAAGACAATGTGGTTGCCCCCCAGCGACAGCCGCCTCAGGTGTGGCATCTGCTCGATGGCCGCCGGCAGTTGAGTCAGCTCGCAGGCCTCCACATTCAATCGACGTAGCCCCCGAAAGTTTGCAAGGAACGGCACGATGTCCGCATCCGTCACATCCACGTCATACAACCCGACGTAGGTGACATGATCGAAGTTTGCCGTTAACGCAGGCAACGCTTGCAACTGCTGACCCAGTTCCACTTCGTGCCATTCTATTTTCTGCCCCAGATAGCGACCATGGGCATCGAGGTGCCCTGGGCCGACTCGTTTCCAGGCATCAATCAGCGTCTCATAAATCCTGCGTCTGGCTCTAAGCACCTTGCGGTCCTCTGCGCCAAAACGCTCCACACCTTCCTTATGCGTGGTCATCCACCTCATCAATGTGGATTGCATGGTTTTGTACTCATCCTCTAACGCCTTGAGCCACGTGAGATCAAGGGCGCCCCGCTCCTGGATCATTGTGAGCATTTCGTCACGCGCCATATGCGGGTAAAGCTTACGAACCCGCTCCTGCGTGATCTGATCCCATTGATTCCCACCGCGCCCACTCAACGGATACCCGCGACGGCCATCAGGGAAGGTCTGCCACGGCCGAAAAGATGTCCGTCTTGCCGGTTGCATACCCAAGCTGCCAGCCAACTGTTCACGGGGGATCGCATGTTGAATCACCAACACTTTCAACTCCTCCCCCTGACCAACATGGGGCAGACCGATCCTGTTGCGATGAGCATCGGGCAACGCGTGTTGCAACGTGCCATAGAGACCATTGATGCCATGTAATTGCTGACCGCGGCCGTCAAAAGCCTGATAGCGCCCATCACCCACCCGTACCAGTATTTTGCGATCTGTCGCGTTCTTCGGACCAAGGCTGGCCCGCAACACCCCCTCAACGCCTGCCTCGCGTATTTCCAGGCGCAGGTTATCCGACCAACCCGGCAACGCAGGTAAGGTGTTGAGCACCAGGGCTTCAGTGTCAGGACCCGCCATGGCTTCCAGGTACAACCCCTCATAGGCCAGCGCAAGGCGAAACCGGCGCTGCATCACCCTGGCATTTTCAGCCAACTCCAGCGGAATACGTCGGCTGTCGACCATTTTCTGTAACTGCTTCGGCGGGACGTCTGCCAGCAGCTCTTGCGCCATCAGGCCAGGCAGGCTCGAGAAATCGCGTTGAATCAAGGCGACAGGACTCTCGACCTTTGGCCGCTGCGTCTCGTAGATACTGCGCATCAAGCGCGCCTTGGCGCCTTTGGCATGGTTTTCCAGCTGATCGCGCAATGCATCAATGCGCGCCTGCGGGTCTTTTGGGGGATAGATCTCTATCAAGTCCTCCAGCTCGCGTTCATCCAGAAACTCGACAATACGCCTGGGCAATAGGCCGTTCACCAAGTCATCACGGCTGACCCTCAAGGTCTCGGCTCTGCTGGCACTCTGGTTACCGTATTTGACCGAGTCGCCCTCCAGGGTCGTCGCCACAAACGCCTCAATGGCCTTGGCCTTCGGCCACCTCGGCATTTCCACTGCAAGAGAGGCCGAGTAACTGCACAAGGCGTCGGGGAGCAGGTTGGCCCGGATGCCTTGCGCTACCTGTTCAGCATCGTGGTAGGCCCTGAACTGGCGCAGCGTGTCGAGCAAAATGGCCGGTACCGGCTCGCCCTCCACGTGCACGCGGCGCAGCACATCCTCGCTCACATCCGCCACGTGTCGAACCTGCTGCAACTGGGTATCGCTCAAACCCTCCGTCATCAGCCCCAAACGCCGCATCAGCTTCACGCCCTCCCAACTGTGCGGGCTCTCTGCCTCATGATTCCAGAGGCCAGCGCCATTTTCCGTCAGTTTCGGTTGGTAGGCGTCTGACCGGGTGGGATGGGTGATGCTGTAACGGTCAAGCACCGGGTCTTTCTGCAACGCATACCGCCGGCCTTCCAAGAGCAGCAGGGTTTTACCATTGAAGGTGTGCAACCCCCGCTCATCAGACGTGGCGGTTCCAGGTAGCGGCGAGGTGTGCTCGTAGGCTGACAGGTCCGGTTTCCATAGGCGGGTCTTGCCGCTGGGCAAGGTCACCGCCTTGAGCTGCTCGATGAAAGGCGAGACCGTAAAGTGCAGCGCCGCTCCCTGCACCACCAGCAACGCCAGGTTTTCCAGCACATCGGTGATGTGCGACCAACCGGCCTCGCGGTCACCTTGGCTCAGTTCGGTGACGCCTTCAACGATCTCGTAGAGCAGTTGGCCGGCCGTCACGGCAGTCATCACCACGCCCAACGGCGGCACGGCCATCCCCACCAGGTTCAAGGCAAACAGGCCGATGCTCAAGTAATGCGCCGCTCGCCGTGAACGCGAGGCCTCGTCAGCCTCCGCAGTGCTCACCGCCTGGTTTCGGGCATCCGCCAGCATCTGCCCGCGCAAGCTGGCATAGCGATACACCCAAAGGTCCACGCTCGTCACAAGACCGCTGAGCTCGTAGGCCTGGATATTGAATTCGGGGTCGGTCGCAGAAACGCGCACAGACGGCTGCGGCTCGTCATAGGAGGGTTCAGTGGAAAAAGACGGCGCCGTCAGTAACCGCCCCCACTCCGAACGCAACCACTGCTCCCCGAACGGCTGGGGAGGAGCGTCCACCACCAGTTCCGTCAGCCTGCGGTAGTAGTACGCACGATCCGCGTCGGCTACGAACCTTGCGAAAAATTGCTGATACTGCGTGGCTGTCCAGCCGTTGGAGCGGTCGGCGGTCCTACTGGCGCTCGCCGTCAAGCGATCGGTCAGCTCCTTGCTGAATTCCTCGAATGACTCATAACGCTTAATGGGATGGTCGGGGTCATCGGGGATGTAGACAATAACCCAGCACGGAAGACGAGGCTGGCGACAGGGAGCGATGATCAAGCATTCACGCAAGGCCAGGTTCATCAGGCTGAGGCGGCGGTACCGGACCCGTTTGCCGTCGAGCATGATGCGCTTTTCTCCCGTTTCCACGCGCTGCAACAGCGCGTAATCGCTGTGGCCGATATCGCCCTTGATCAGCGCCAGGTGAGCCGCCACCTTGAAGGCGTCTATCTGATAGCGGACATAGGGCTTGCGGCCGTCGGGATGGTGCAACATTGGCCGCAGGTAAGTCTGATATTGATCGCCCAGATCCAGCTCACGGCACAGTTGTGCGAAGGTATGGATTTCCAGGGTTGTGGTGTGGCGCTCGAAATGGCCCTGCTCATTCGGTGCCGTGATAAACCCCGAGGCGCTGTCGAAAAAATCCTCCTCGGCCTCGCGCGCCTCAAAGTTGCAGAGCGCGGCTTTGAGCAACGAAAACGTCTTGACCTTGAAACCGCCGGTCTTTGCACCAAAGGCGTTTTCGACCGGGAAATACAGGCGTAGCCAGGTTTGATTGACGTCCAGTACATGGCCGGACGCTTTTAATTTCGCCTCCAGCAATGGCTGGGCAAACGCTTGCAGCAGTTGGATGCTGCTGAAGTATTTCTCCAGTTTGTTCTGCGAAACACAACGGGCGTCCAGCAGCGTGCTGAGCTGATCCTTCTGCGCCTGGGAAGCCGCGGCATACCAGGCAGGAATATCTGGCGAGGTTTCTTTGAGGGCCCGGCGACGCGGTGGCGAGCTGTTGATGAGGCAGGTCGGAATCGCCTGTTTGATCAACGTGTAATGTTGCCCTTTATCTCCGGGCGGGAGGGTTGGTGGGGTGGTAACCGTGAGATCCGGCATGGGATGACAACCTCGTAATGAGTAAGGTTGCCATCTTATGCAGTGGTTTTTTGAAGCATGTGATAACTATATAGCAGGGCTCGATCAGAGCAGCTCACGCGGATTGGACGCCGCTTTCCGTGCCTCCACGTCCCTCCTGAAGACGCACGTGTCCAGGAGGAACGCACCGAGGCATCAAGCCTCCCAATGTGAAAAATATTACGTGAACAACGTTTTTATCATCTCGTCGGAATATTGGTAATTCATGCGCAGTTCTGCCCCCGCTGGAATATCTTGCGTCGCAAATACCACTGGCAGGGTGTAGTCCTTTCTTTTTAGTGTGGCGCTCTCGCCCACTCCCAGCATCAGGTCCGCCTCAATCTCGAAGGACACGGCTTCCACGTTATAGCCCTGGGCAGCCTGGCGTAACGGCTTGCCATCCGCGTCATATTCCAGAACGGTGTTTATTCTGGAAAGGATGTTGTCTCCCGACAGGAAGATCGGCTCACTGGTGAGCACGTCTATCTTGAGGGTCGGCCTGTCGCCGACACGCATGGTGTAGGTGTGCCCTTCGGACCCGAAAATTCCTGTGGGAAGAATGGTCCCGCCATACACACCGACTATTTCGCCTTTGGCGATACGCCGGTTGGCAACGACCATGCTTTGTCCTATCAGGGACTTTTCTTGCGGCACCTGCATATCCTGCTCAATGAACGCGCGCACCTGCAGTTTTTCTTCATACAGCGCGCCGACGCCCTCATACCCTTCAAACTTGATGTAAGGCTTGATGGGCTCTGAGGTGTAGTGAGTACCGGACTCCAGGGTGATGCTTCTCTCCAGCTTGCGAATACGCACCGGCCTGCCCTGGAGATCTCTCAATGGGTACTTGCCGTTGTTGGCACGCACGTAAGTCCCCGGCGGGTGTTGCCTGACCGTAAAGTGAATTTGCTGCCTCATGGTGCGAAGTTCGTCTGACGTATAGGGCGCCGCCGCCATGGATTCCACGGCCTCCTCAAATTCACTGTCAGACCCGCCACCCGCCAAGCCTCTGCGCGTCCAGCCTCCCGCCACCTCCGGCTTGGCGACAATGCCGCTGCTGACCAGTTCGTAGGGGTTATTCGGGTTCTGCACCCACAACAGATAATGCTGACCGTCGCCCGCGTCCGGCATGCTTGCAATAAAATACCGTGCCTTGTTGAACTCAATGGCACGCGCCTGTGAAAGCTGCAAACCCGGCACCGCGTCGGCTTCAACCAGCGCCTCAAGGGGTTCCCGGGGGAGCCGCATTTCGGCGATTTCCTGGCGGGTCAGCCTGCCGATCAGTTCGCCCTCCTTGATTGCCAGTTGCGCATGCAGGTCATCGGCTTTCTCTTTGTAGACGGTCGCCGACAGTTCCTGGGCCTGCTGTTTTTCATGCAGCGCGGCCAACTGTTGCTGGTAAGGCTCGCTTTGGGCATCGAACTGCGAGCGGTATTTCCGGGTGACATAGTCTTGCCAGAATTCCCGAGACAGCAGCGCCTGAAACTCTTCGGCGGAGTTATCCAACGCGATCACCTTGGCATAGGCACCGTCCAGCATCGTGGGCGTGACCCCCGCCATGCCGATGAACGTGACGTGCTGTGGCTGCCCCGGTAATTGCAGGCGGTCCTTGAGGCCGTAGCGATAGGCCAGACGGATTTCCACCTCCTCTGCCAAACGCTGCCTATGGGGCAGTTTATCGGCCGTGGACACGGCAGGGTCGTTGACGATGGCTTCGCTGCGCTGGATGTCCGCCGCCGCGATCTTGTCGACCTCATGCAAACGCAACAGCCCCTTGGACAACTCGGACAACTGTGTGCCCAGGGTCTGATCCATGGCCTGCGTCCGGGCCTTGTAGAGCAGGGTCCTGACCTCCAGGTTACTGAACGAATACGCAGCACGGTCGCAGCAACCCGGCTCGCCGGCCAGGTCGAACAGTTCCTTGCGCAGGCGTTGGGACTCGGGGGTGTTTTCGCTGATGCTGTCGATCACCTCCCAGACTCGGCGCCGCAGGTCGCTGCTGTCGGCCTTCGTCAGGTCCAGGCGCTGCAGAATCTCGAAGAAAGGTGCCGCGCCTTCCTGCTCCTGCAATACACGCCATTGGGCGCGGCGCAGCGTGACTTGCTCCCCGGGCAACCCAAGGACCCAGCGCTGGAACGGGTTTTGCGAAGCCGTGCCCACTGGCGCTCTGGTCGAACTATTCAGTGCCGTGGCGACCAGGCGGCTGGGGTTATCCGGAGTCGCCAGCCGGGCCTGTTCAAGGCGGGCACGGTAGGCGCTCACTTGTTGCACAGTGGCCACCGACAAAGGGTTATTGCTCACGTCGGTCACGTTATTCACCTGGGCCATGCGGCCCAGGTTCGCCTCTGACGGGGCGATGACCGCATCCGGGATCGTCGTGATCTGGTTATTGTTCAGGTATATCTCGTTAATCCCCGTGTGCTCGGTCAGCCCGGCAGGCCACGTATCAATGCCGGTATTTCTCAGGTCCACCGTACGTATGTCAGTCAGCAGGCTGAAGTCCGGTGCCAGGCCCAGCGGGTTGTTATACAACCACAAGGCCCTGAGGGTGGTGCGCCCAGACAGGATGCCGACGGCTGTCGGGGTCAGCCGGATCTGGTTGCCGTTCAAGGTCAAACGAGTGAGGCCATTCATTTCGCCCAGCGCCAGCGGCAATGCCAAGAGTCGGTTGTTCGACATATCCAGCCAGCGCACCTGTCGGAATCGCGTGAGAAACCCTTCCGGCGAAGCATTCAGGCCCATGTTTTTCAGTTTGAGCGAGCCCACATGGCTGAAATCGACATCCAGATCCGGCAGGCTGGGCAGACTCAGGCCACTGAGGTCCAATTCATAGCCGATCGGTGTACCGTCGAAGGCGCTCACCTGCTGGCCTTCCTTGCGCCAGCACTGGAGGATCCGTTGCCGCGCCATGAACCTGTCGTCGGCGGCCGAGAAGTTGAGGCCCCGCTCCGAGGTGAGAACGTAATGCTGACTCGTACCGCCCCCCGAAAACGCCCAGGCGTTCAGCTGTCTTTCCAGCGTGTCAAATTCCCGTTCGACCTTGAGCAGGTCGTCTTCTGACGCCCCCCAGATAAACCGCTTGAGTTGCGCAATGGTTTTCTTCGGATAGATGCGCCGAAACCTTTCAAGCCTGGGGTTGGGGCTGTCAAACGCGTCGAGATGCTCGGCGTTCATCAACTCGGGCCGCACCAGGTCCAGGCGTTTCCAGTAACGGTCAAACTTCATCCAATAATCGGAGGGAAATTGATTACCGTGAAGCAAGGTCACGTTGTTGATCCTGGCCATCGCTTCCAACTGATCGTCCGGCGGGTTGAGGTGTGAGGAGGGCGCTTCCCTTAGTTGGTTGTAACGCAAGTCGAGGAGCTGCAGGCCCGTCTGATGTTGCAACCCCGTCGGCCACTGAGCCAGTTGCGTGTTGCTCAACCTCAGCTTCTTCAAGCGGTTCATGCCACTGAAGTCCGGGGTCAGGCCCAGCGCATTACCCGACAGGTCGAGTTCTTCAAGGTTGCCCAAGGCGCCCAGTGTTGCGGCGCTTTGCGGGGTCAAGCGGATGCGGTTGGAGCGCAGATTCAACAAGGTCAGGTTGTTCATTTCGCCGATCACATCAGGCAGCTCGGTGAGCCCCACGCTGATAATGCCCAGCTCTTTGACGTGGGTGAAACGCTTGATAAATGCTTGAGCCGTATCGGACCACTTGATGCCATACAGCTCAAGCGCCCGAACATGGCTGAAATCTGCATTCAGCACCGGTAACTCCTGCTCAGGACCTGCGTGCAACGAGAGGGTGTCGGTCTTGCGGCGCCAGCAGCTTTCGATCCTATCGGCAAAACCGCGCGCCCAACCTCCTGCACGGTCATACGCTGTCACCGGATTTTGCGGGGCATTGGCTCGCACCCAGACCTGCAGGTCACGTTGGAGGGTTTTGTATTCGAGTTCCAGCGCTGTCAACCTGGCGTGCGGGTCGGGCGCCAGTGAAGCAATAAAGTGGGTGAGTTCTGCCTCGTTTAAGGTCGGATACAGTACCCGGGCCCGGGTTTTCGCCCTGGCCCGCGAAGAGCTGAAAACGTCGGCGACCATCTTTCGAATACCGCTACCGCCCAACAGACGCATGGAGGGGTCGTAGGCCGGTTTACGCACAGGATTGGCCAGCAACACAGCGCGCAACTGTTCGCGAGGCAAGGGGGAAGCTGTAACGGCCTGCTTTAACTGGCGTGCGTCGGTCATCGCCAAGGCCTGACGCTGCGCGACAGACAAGGCATCCCAGGCAGCGGCGTAAACGTCCCCGGGCATGGGCGCCTCAAACAAACCGTCTTCCCTCAGGACCAGCGTCTTGACCTGCACCGCGTTGGGGGAACCGATCGCATCCAGCAGCGGCCCCGTGGCCGAATATTGGCGCAGTTCCATCCGCGTTCCTTGCGGCCATCCAGGCAACGTTTCCACGCTATGCAAGGCCAGGCGCAGGCTGTCCAGATTGCCCGGCGTGTCCAGGTGAAGCCCCTCATAGGCACGCGACACCCGCACTTCCTGCTCATACCACTTCGCTTGCTCGATGCGCGGAGGTGGCAACAAGCCGGTGTCGTGAAACGCCTGCTGCGCTTCGACCGTCAACCCGCTGAGTAACTGCTCAGCCACTGACGTCGGCAGCATGGGGTGGCTGGCCATCACCCTCTGCACGTCGGGATCGACGGAGGCAGTCAATGCCTTGTAACGCTCTTCAATCAACGCGCTTTTGAACGTATCGACGGTGTCGGCGATGTGCTGACGTAATTTACCCGCCCGTACCGCCTGCGAGTCCAACGCACTGCCCGGGACGCCCTTGAGCTGCGGATCAATGCCCTGCAACGAGTTCAACACTTGCTCAAGTAACTGCCCCCGAATCAGTTGCTCGTCCGTGAGTACGACCACTCGCGTGGGCCAGGACGCCAGCGCCTCACTCTGCCAGAGCACCCTGCCGTGACTGGCCTGGACCCGCAACGCCACGTCTGTGGGCAACATGCCGTGTCGCTGCATAATCTGCAGTTGCAGCGCCGGATCGGCCTTGGCGTACTCGGCAGGTTGAGCGCTGCTCATTTGCTCGACAAAGGTCGTCAAGGCTTGATGGGCCTTGAAGCGCTCGAGGGTGTCGTTGAGCATCAGGGGCACCGGCTCATGCTCGACAACCGCCTGACGCAACACGTCATCCTCCACACCGCTGGCGGCACGGGCTTGCTCCAGCCGCTCAGGACTAAGCGGCGTCTTTTCAAGCCCCAGGCGCCTGATCAAAGTCTGACGGTCCCAGGTCAGCGGCGCGTCCACCTCGTGGCTCCAGACACCGGCATGGTTATGCCCAAGCTGCGGTTGATAAGCATCGGCTCGGCTGGGGTGGCGAATATGATGCTGCCCTGTTTCAGCGTCCTGTACGACACGGAAATAATCGCCATCGAGGGCCAGGATGGTCTGGCCGTTGTGCTGGTAAAGCCCCAACTCATCCGGCGTTGCGTCGGCGCCCAACTCAATGGGCACCTTGTAAGGCGACAGGTCAGGGTTCCACAGCAGCTGCTTGCCCGACGCCAGGGTGACGGGCCTCAGATTGTCGACCATTCCCGCTGTGTTGATACTCGGCAACACCTTGGCCCCGACGCCCAGCATCGCGACATTGAGGGCAACGCTGGAAAAGTGTGCCCACATCGTTTTCACATCGCCTCGCTCATAGGCTTCGATGCCTACATACACTTCAAAGCACATCTGCGTCGCCCCCACGAGCAGCATGACCGGGCCCAGCCCCGGCACGACAAAAGCGGCGAGATTGAACACGCTGATCACCGCATCCACGTAGCCCTCCAGTCGCGCGATGCGTGCCTTTTGGTCTTCATCCCCGGTGGGCACCGCGACGGCGCGGGCATCGGCCAGAATCTTGCGCACCTGCGCCTTACGCAGTTGTTCCCACAGGTTGCCGTTGGCGCCCGCCTCCTCTACGGGCAATCGCTTGGGCGTTGCCGCCAAGGGGTAATCACCCGCCACGCCGTTACCATTGGCGGGTTTGTACAGCAGGTTGAATTGCCGGAAAAACCTGCCCTGGTCGCCCTGGGGCACGAACCGGCTGAAAAAGCGCCGGTACGACACACCGTGCAAGCGGGTTCTGAGGTCGGCCATGAACTCGCTACTGGACGCATACTCCTTGAGCGGTTGCTGTGGGTCATGGGGAATGTGTACCAGCAGCCGCTCGACCCTGTCAGAGTCGAGACGCGCGGGGCCAATCAGCAAGGGCCCCACCAGCACGCTGCCGAACACCTTCAGCGCGGCAAACGTCACGGGTTTGCCATCGAGAGTGGCCTTGCCCGGGTCAGTGATGACCTGTTGGATCATGCGATAGCCGTCGGCACTGATCCCCCATTCGGGCTGGTGCATCGCCACCTCGGCGCTCAGCGCCAACAGTTGTCGCTGATGCTCTCGCAATTGAGTTTCCAGAGCGGCGCGCTGGCTGTTATCCGTGGGTTTGACAATCGCCTTGAGGTGCTTCTGATACAAACCGCCCAAGTCCAGGGTGCGGCACAGTTGGGCAAACTCATGGGGGTTTATGGCCAGGGCGGCACCTTTGATCGCCTCGGGGCTCGGGATGATTTCGCCGTCATACGCGCTCCAGGTTGTAATGACCTGGCAATCCGCACACTCACTGGCTTTTTCTTCGGCGGGAACGAAATTGGCCAGGGCCGCCTCCAGCAGGGAAATACCCCGGTACTCAAAGCGTTGCGACGGGCCACGGTGCTGGTCGAAGACAAACGCACCGCCCAGATCGCCGCGAGCGTTAACCTCATACTTGCTGGCGAAATAGACGTTGTTGACGTCCAGATCCAGGTTGAAGCGTTGCTTGATGGCGTCTTTAAGCGGCTGCTCGGCAAACGCCTTTACGTCCCTGATCTCGCCCAGGGTGTTCTCGACCTGGTTCAGGGCCTCGCGATAACGGGTATGGCTGTCAGCCAGGTCAGCCTTTTGCTGATGCGTGGCGTTCAGGTACCAGTTGGGCAGTTCCATCTGGTGGTTGGCGAGTTCTTCCTGGCGCCGGTTCAAGGCCCCGAGAAACCAGGCTGGGACGCGGTTTTTGAGAAAGTCGTAATGCACACCCCGAAGGTCAACGTTGAACGTGCCTTCGGGGGTGGGGTTAATGGGTTGTTCTGACATATCGGGCCATCCATGACGGGCTGTAAAGAATCCAACCTATCGAATTGCGCTGCCTGAACGTCCCTAGATATGTAGGTGAATCAAAATGCTCACCGGCAATGAACGACACCTGACGCAGGTGTACTTAGAGCGGATGCTTTCCCAGCAGCTCTCGGCTCAACGTTTCGATCAACTCGGACTCTTCTATCTGCCACTGCGCTGCCAGCGTATCGGCCTGCTCGGTATAAGCGCTGCCCGACAGTTCGCCCGATGAAGAGCGATCATGCAGGCTGGCCTGATGCACATCAAACGGTTTGCGCTTCGCCTCGAACTGCGGGCGGTAGGTGTTGGTCACATAGTCTTTCCAGAAGTCCCGCGCCAGCAATGCTTGAAATTCCGCCGGGGAGTTGTCCAGGGCAATGACCGCGTCGTACGCCTGATTGAGCATCGGCGCAGTGACTTGCCCCAGCTGGATGAACCTGGCCTGGCTGGGCGCCGCCGGCAGCTTGAGGCGGTCCTTGAGGCCGTAGCGGTAAGCCAGGCGGATTTCGACTTCTTCCAGCAGGGCAATGCGGGCATCTTGTTCCAGAAGCGTCAGCCCCGGCGTGCTGCGGATCGCCGCCGTCCGACGCTCGATATCCGTCAGGGCCATTTTCTCCACTTCATCCAGGCGGAACAGCCCACGTGCCAACTTCAACAGCTGCGCCGCCTGCTGCCCCTGCTCTGCCTGGGACTCGGCCCGGTAGACCTGCGACATGATCTCCAGATTGCTGAACGACAAGGACGCACGGTCACAACACGCCGGGCGTCCCGCCCATTCGAACATTTGCTCGCGCAATGCTTCAGACTTGACACTGTCCTGGGTAATCGTATCGATGACCGCCCACACCCGCTGCTGCAGATCTTCTTCGCCAGCGCCGGCGTTTTCCAGGCCCGCGAGCAGGTTAAAGAACCCGTCAGCTTTCTCATGCCTGGCCAATGCTGACCATTGTGCCTCGCGCGTCGCCAGTTGGTCCGCTGGCAGGTCGACAGTCCAGCGCAGGATTTGCATAGAAACCTGAGGGTTCGGTCGAGTCGGCACGCCGGCGCCCACGGAATAAAACCTGAAACCCGATTCAGCCCGGTTACGTGCCAGGTCAGGATGCTCTCGCTCAAGGCGATCCCAGTAATCATTCAGCCGTTGCTGGGTTGCCTCGGACAGTGGGTTGTTGGCGAGGCTTGTTACGTTATTGGTCCGTGCGATCCGCTCCAGGTTTTCAGCCGAGGGTGCCACCACGCTGTCGGGAATGGTGGTGATCCGATTGTTGTCCAGCACAACCCAATCGAGCGACGGTTGCTCAAACAAACCCACCGGCCACGCCTCAAGTTGCGTATTGCCGAGAGCGAGTCCACGCATACCGGTGATTGCGCTGAAATCCGGCGCCATGCCCAGGGGATTATTCTGCAGCGACAAAACTCTGAGGGTGGTTCGCTCGGACAGCACTCGTGCGGTTTCAGCGGTCAATCGAATGCGGTTGAAGCTTAGATTCAGGCGGGTCAGGCCGTTCATGTGCTCCAGTGCCTGGGGCAGCCGTGTCAATTGGTTGCCCGCCATGTCCAGCCAGCGCACGTGCCGAAATCGCGTCAGAAAACCGTCCGGCGAACTGCTCAGCTCCATTTTCCTCAATTTCAACGAACCCACATGGCTGAAGTCGGCATCCAGGTCCGGCAGGCTCGGTAACCGCAGTTCGCTCAGGTTAAGTTCCAGGCCGATCGGAGTGCCGTCGCTAGCCAGTTGTTGTGCGGTCTCGCGCCGCCAGCAGCGCAGGATGCGACCCATCGCCTGGTACCGATGCTCTTGGGCAGCGTCCGCTTGTACTACCCGTCGAAGCGCCCTGTATCTTTGCGACTCGCCCACTCCGGAGAATGCCCAAGACGACAGCTGGCTGTTCAACCGCTCGTACTCTTGCTCCAGGGCTGCCAATTTCGCCTCCGCCTGCTCCAGCGGTTGCAGGAAGGCTTGCACCTGCTCATCGTCGAGCTCGGGGTACAGATCGCGAACCCGGGTGGCCAGCGGGTCCAGTACCTCAAAGGCGCCGGGCTGCCCGCCCACCAATAGCTCCGGCCGCGTATCTGTCAGCCGTTGCGAATACGCCTTGAGCTGTTGATAGCCGTCCAAGGAAAACGGATTTCCTTGCAGCAGGGTCACGCGATTGATGCGGGCTTGCGCCTCCAGTTGTTCAGGCGCGGGATTGAGGATGGCGGGCGGCACTTCCCGCAATTGGTTGTTGCGCAGATCCACCAGTTGCAGGTTCGGTTGTTCCACAAGCCCAGTAGGCCACTGGCTGATGCCGGTGTCACTCAGGTTGAGACTCTGCAATTGGCGCAGCCCGCTGAAATCCAGCACGCGCCCCATCAACACATTTCGCTGCAGGTTCAGGGTTTGCAGCGTACTCAACCCCTCCAGCAGGGCGATATCCCTTGCACTCATGGGAATCAGGCAGTCACTCAAGTCCAGGTGAGCCAACTCTTTCATGTCGGTAACCGCCTCGGGAATACGGCTAAAAAACGCGACCTTGATACGCAGGCGCTTGAGCCGGGTAAACCTCTTGAGGAACCCACCGGCGCGATCCTTAAAGGTCGAACCATCAAGGACCAGTTCCTCAATATGGTTGAAGCTTGCGTTCAACGGGGGCAACTCTCTCGCCAATTGCAGGTTCAGTGTCGTACCACTGCGACGCTGCCAGCAGCGCTGGAGCTTGAGGGCGATGGCCTGTCTTTCCGCGATCTTCCAGCGGTGGTCGCCAGGTTGTGAGGCCGGCTCTTGCACCCAGGCCGACAACTCCTGTTTCAAGGTCGCAAACTCGCCCTCCAGCCGGCTCAATTCATTACGGGGAGAGCCGCCCAGGTTTTGCAGAAATGCATCGGCTTCACCCTCGGTAAAGTCGGGGTACAACTTGATGATCCGACCGCGTGGTGTGCGCAACAGGCTTGCCAGTTGCTGACGCAGGGGCATGCCACCGATCAGCCGCGAACCGGGCGCAAGATCAGGCTTGAGCACCCGCTGTTCATGCAACACCGACCGCAAGTCATCCCGTGGCAACGGCGCCTGTTCCACGGCCTGTTTCATCCGCAGGCCATCGCGCAAGGTGAAACCCAGGGCCTGCCGTTCCTCGGGCGACAGGTAGGACAGCACCGCGCAATACAGGCTGCCGGCACCGTCCTGGGCAAAGCCGGAGCCATCGTTGACCGACAACACGCCCCGCACTGGCGACTGCGCGTCGCCGATGCTGTCCAGCAGCCGGCCCTGTGGCCCGCCTTCTCGCAATTCAAACCGCGCCTGCGCCGGCCAGCCGGGCAGGGTTTCAAGGCTGCGCAACGCCAGCCGTTCGCTGTCGACACCGGCGGAAATATCCAGGTGCAGCCCTTCATAGGCCCGGGTCAGGCGCAGCTCCTGCTGGCACCACTGCGCCCACTGATCGATCCGTGGCGGCAGTTCACCGGGGCGGCCGAGGGCTTCCAGTTCCGCCTCGGTGGCGTGTTCCAGCAGTTGCTCCACCACGGCGTCCGGCAGGTGCCGGTAGCGCGCCTTGACCCGCCCGATCAAGGGGTCGGCGGCCGTATTCTGCGCATCGTAGAGGGATTCAAAAAGCGTCAGCCGGTTGTGCTGCGCATCGGCTGCGATCTCTTTGCGCCACGCGCGGGCCCTCTCGGCCACGCTCATCTGCGAGGTCCCGGGCACGCTGCTCATGTCCACTCGGTTGGCCTTGAACAGAACCAGCATGCTCTCCAGCAACGAGCCCTGAGTACGGGTGTCTTCACTGACCACAAACGTGACGCGCTGGGAGCTTCCTTGCGTCCCGGGCGGGTCTTCCCAGATAACCTTCATCCGGCTGTCCAACACCCGCCAGGCCGGCGTCTGCGGCAACAGGCCCTGGCTGCGCATGATTTTGAACTGCAAGCCCAGGTCCGCCTGGGCGAAGACTCGGGGATCATCACTGGCGATCTGCTGCGCGAAGGTTTCAAGGTCATGCTCGATACGAAAACGGCTGAGGGTGTCGCTGAGCTGCGCCGACGGCCGATCCTGCTCGACATACTGGCGGCGCAAGGTGTCGTAGTCGGCACCACAGGCCGTGCGCACGCGCTCAAGCTGGGCATCGCTCAGGGCCTGGGCGCGATACCCCAGGCGCTGCATCAGGGTCGGGCCGTCCCAGGTCAGCGGGTCTTCAGCGCCATGGGTCCAGATACCCGCTCCGTTGTGTTCCAGGGGCACCGCGTAGCCATCGGCACGGGTTGGATGGGGAATTTGATACTCGCCACTGACCGGGTTTTGTTCCACCACATGGTTGCCGCCGTCGAGGGGCAGAATGTGCTGGCCGTCATGGCGATGCAGGCCCAGCTCATCGGGCACTGACTCGGCGGGAAGCTTCACGTCGCTGCGATAGGGAACAAGGTCCGGTTTCCACAGGCGTTGCTCGCCGTTGGGCAACTTGACAGGCTGAAGTTCGTCGATCAACGGCGGCGTCTCAACCTTGGGCAATTTCGCCAGGCCCTTGCCGACCCCGGCCATCAGCCCCAGCATGGCCAGGTTCTGTGCCACGTCGATCAGGTGCTGCCGAGCGGCCTCGCGGTCACCCTGTTCCCACTCCATCACCCCTTCGAACGTCTCGTACAGCAGTTGCTCGACCATCACCGCCATCATCACTTCGCCCAGCACCGGCACGAACATCGACAGCAGGCCAACCGCCGCAAATCCGCCTTCCAGCCAGTGCGCAAGTTTCTGTGCGCGAACCCGCGCATCCACATCGGCGGTGGGCACGGCCTGGTGACGCGCATCGGTAATGATCTTGTCGCGCCCGCTCTCATACAAGTCAGTCCACAGGTCGACATTGGCCGACCACAGCCCATGCCGGGCGACGACCATCGGCTGCAGTTCAGCCCCCGCATCGGTTTGGCGTTTGGCCGTTTTTTCCGGCGGCCATTCCTGAGGCTTGAGCAGCATCGACGCGAGCGGGTTCGTCACGTCGAAGACGCTCTGGAACACCGGCGACTTCACGACGGTGCTGAGCATTGAAGTGGCGTTCGACTCGGCCCGGGTAAACCGACTGAAGTAATACGGGTGCTTGGCGGCGTCGACAAACTGGCTGAAAAACCGCTGATAACGCGTGGGTTGCGGGCCCGTCGCCGCCGTGACCTGGGCCGGGTCCGTCGCCAGCAATTGGCGGGTGAGTTCTTTCTTCAAGTCATCAAAGCGGTTGTAACGCTTGAACGGATGCTCGGGATCATGGGGCACGTAGACAATGGAGACTTCGCCGTAGCGGTATTTTTCGGTGAGCTCGAACGACACGCAGCCCTTGAGCTTGAGCCCCATGACACTGAGCGAAGAAAACCACACCGGCTTGCCGCGCAGCGTAGGGTTGCGTTCGCCGTTAATGACCTGCAGCACCATGGCGTAGTCATCCGCCTCAATGTCTTTCTTGACCAGGGCCATGTAGGCCGCCGCTTTCATCGCATCCTTCTGGCTGGTGATGATGGCCTCGCGCAGGACGGTGTCGACGTGCGCCTCTTCGGTCCCCAGGTTGTCCTTGAGGTAGGCCTGGTACTGAGCGCCAATATCCAGGCTGCGGCACAAGTTGATGAACTGCTCGATGGTCAACGAGCTACTGACCGGCGCACCGTCCTTGGTGACGAATTTGGACGCCTCGTCATAGAAGTCCGCGCCGCCTTCGTCCGCTTCGAAGTTGTGCAAGGCCGCGTGCAGGAGTGAGACGTTCAACACATTGAACTCCCCGACCTTGAGGTCAAACACCCCCAATTTCACGGACTTTTCCAGCTTGATAAAGGTGTCGTCGACATCCAGTTCAACCTTGAAACGATCCTTGAGCGCCTTGACCAGTAGCGGTTTGGCAAACGCCTCGACCGCCGGCACGTTGGCCATGCGGCCATCCACCGCTTGCTGCGATTGCAGGCTGGTGCGGGTGTAGCGTTTCAGGGTCTGGCGTTGCTCGGATGTCAGGCCCTGGAACCAAGGCAACTGATCAAACGCATTCACCTGCTTCTCCAGACGCTGTCGGGCAAATGCCTTGATCAGCCACTCGGGCACTGCATGGGTAATAAAGTCCTGATTGGACAGGGACAGGTCCGGAGTGCTTGCTTGCCGTGATGTCATGCTCGCGCGCTCTGCACGTTGAATGAGGGTTGCAAGCCCAATGCCCTTGAGCACCGTTCCGGCCCCCCTTGGCTGGATAGTCTGGTGGCCCACAGGATCTGGTCGGTCAACGCCACGAATCGGGCGAAGAACTGCTGATGCTCCGAGGGCTCGACCATGGTTGGGCGACCGAGGCCCGGTTTGGGCCAGTTTTTCAGCCGGCGCGTCAGCTCCTGCTCGAACGGGTCAAAGGTTTCATAACGCTTGATCGGGTGTTCCGGGGCGGCGTGGATCAGGCTCTGGGGAATGGCAGCCTTGATGTGGTCGTAGTGACGGCGCTGAACGCCGGAAACGGGCGTTTGAGAGGTTGGCATACACACCTTCCTTGGAAGAGGAGAAAGGTGATTACCTTAATCACCCACCTTCCAGGGCCGGGCGTAACTATGTAGCGGACAGGTAGCGGGCAGCGCTTACTCGACGACGAGGCGGCCCAACCGCTGCTTGAGCATCTGGTTTTCGGCCCGCAGTTGCTGCACTTCTTCCAGCAGGTTGAGTGCCAGGGCGACGCCTTCCCATTCCAGCTCCAGGTCCTTTTGCAGCGCCGACGCACGCTTGGCCAGGGCCAGTTCGTAATCGGTGAAACGCCAGGACTCGGGACTCGTCCCCACCGGTTCAACAATGCCGTGCTCGACGATTTCGATCACGTAGGCCACCGACAGGTCGGTGGCCTCACAGAACTCTGCCATGTTCACTTGAACCAAACGGGGATCAGTCATCGTTAGCTACTCCATGATTCTCTCGGATCGAAAGCGGCCTTTTTCGCCAATTCCTGCCACAACGCCTTGACCTCGTCGTCGGTGTTTTTTGGCATGACCGCCTTGAGTTGCACAAACAGGTAACCGCGCTGGCCGGCTTTGTTCAACAAGCCGTGGCCCTTGGCGCGCATGCGCTGGCCATTCTGGCTGCCGGCCGGAACCTTGAGGTTGATCTTGCCGGTGAGGGTCGGCACCGCGACCTCTGTACCCAGCGCCAACTCCCACGGGGCCAGCGGCAGGGTGATGATCAGGTCTTCACCTTCCACATCGAATTTTGGGTGTGGCGCGAACTTGATGATCAAGTACAGATCACCCGCGGCACCACCGCCAATCCCCGGCGCTCCCTGGCCCTTGAGGCGGATGCGCTCGCCGTCGGCGACACCGGCCGGGATCTTCACGTTCAGGCTCTTGGTGGTGTTGCTGACGTGCTGGCCCGCCGCGTTGTATTGCGGCACCTGGAAATTGATCGGCTTGGATTCGTTGGACAGGGTTTCCTCAAGAAACACCGGCAGTTCCATTTCCACATCTTGCCCTCGACGCCCGGCGCTACGGCCCTGGGCACCACCAAAACCATTGCCGCGCGAGCCGAAGATCGAGCTGAAGAAGTCGGAAAAATCACCCGTGTCCTGGCTGCCGCCATAGCCGCCACGGCTCTGCCAGCCTGGTGGCCCCTGAAACGGCTGGCCGTGCTGGCCGTATTTGCGTAAATCATCGTATTCGGCGCGTTTGTCGGCGCTTTTCAGCGCTTCATAGGCTTCGGACGCGTCCTTGAATTTCTCTTCGGCGTCCTTTTCCTTGCTCACATCCGGGTGATATTTGCGCGCCAGCTTGCGATAGGCGGCCTTGATCGTCTTATCGTCTGCGGTCGGCTCGACGCCGAGAATCTTGTAATAGTCTTTGAAGTCCATCGGGAGTATCACCGTCCGTTATCGATATCGCACTGCCAGCGTCACAGCATGCGCCTGTTTGCGGCGTCTGGATTGACCGATCTCAATCTTGTGACCGAAGGGTGCGTCAGAAGTTTATCGGCGCTGCGGGCACAATCTAGCAGCCACCAACCGTATGGAGGGGATTTGGGGGCAAACACCGGGCTTTCAAGGTAACAAGTGTGCTGTATTTAGCGGATAGTCGGCCTACGCATCTGCGTGCCAGTGACATACACTGCGCGGCCGTTTTTTAACCGGAACCTGAAAGACATGAAAAACGAATCCCCAGCCCGTGCCTGCGGTATCGACTTCGGCACGTCCAACTCCACCGTCGGCTGGATCCGTCCCGGCATGGAAACGCTTATCGCGCTGGAGGACGACAAGATCACCCTGCCGTCGGTAGTGTTCTTCAACTTCGAAGAGCGCCGTCCGGTGTACGGCCGCCTGGCCCTGCACGAGTACCTGGAAAACTACGAAGGCCGGCTGATGCGCTCGCTCAAGAGCCTGCTGGGTTCCAAGCTGATCAAGCACGACACCAGCGTACTGGGCACGGCCATGCCGTTCACCGACCTGCTGGCGCTGTTTATCGGCCAACTCAAGAGCCGTGCAGAGGCCACTGCCGGGCGTGAATTCGACGAAGTGGTGCTGGGCCGCCCGGTGTTCTTCGTCGACGATGATCCGATGGCCGACCAGGAAGCCGAAAACACCCTGGTGGACGTGGCCCGCAAGATCGGCTTCAAGGATATTTCCTTCCAGTACGAGCCAATTGCTGCGGCCTTCGACTACGAGTCGACCATCGAGAAAGAAGAGCTGGTGCTGATTGTCGACATCGGCGGTGGTACGTCGGACTTCTCGCTGGTGCGCCTGTCGCCCGAGCGTCGCCAGATCGACAACCGCCACGACGACATTCTCGCCACCGGCGGCGTGCACATCGGCGGCACCGACTTCGACAAGCAGCTATCCCTGGCCGGCATGATGCCGCTGTTCGGCTACGGCAGCCGCATGAAGAGCGGCGCCTACATGCCCACCAGCCACCACATGAACCTGGCGACCTGGCACACCATCAACTCGGTGTACTCGCAAAAATCCAAGCTGGCGTTGGGCAGCATGCGCTACGACATCGAGGACACCGGCGGCATCGACCGCCTGTTCAACCTGATCGAACAGCGTGCCGGGCACTGGCTGGCGATGGAAGTGGAAGAAACCAAGATCCAACTGACGCAGCAGGACAGCCGCCATGTACTGCTGGACCGGGTTGAACCGGGGTTGAGCGTGGAATTGAGCCGGGCGCTGTTCGAGTCGGCCATCGATGGCTTGCTCGAGCGCGTGCGCAACAGCGTGACCCAGTTGCTCCACGACGCCTCGGTGGACGTGGCCCAGGTGGACACGGTGTTCTTCACCGGCGGTTCCAGCGGTATTCCAGCGCTGCGTCACAGCATTTCGGCGATGTTGCCGAATGCGCGGCATGTTGAAGGGAATATCTTTGGCAGTATCGGCAGTGGTTTGGCGATTGAGGCCAGCAAGCGGTACGGGTACTAACTTAAACCGTGGCGCGCCCTTCGCGAGCAAGCCCGCTCCCACATTCGACCGAGTTTTACTTTTGGAATGCGGTCAAATGTGGGAGCGGGCTTGCTCGCGAAGAGGCCCAACCAGACACCATCAATCTCTAGACTAGGCCCGCCAGCTTCAACTCACTCTTCAAATACGCATAATAAATCGGCCCCGCCACCACCCCCGGCAGGCCGAATGCGGCTTCGAACACCAGCATCGCCAACAACAACTCCCACGACTTGGCACTGATCTGCCCGCCAACGATGCGAGCATTGAGAAAGTATTCGACCTTGTGGATCACGATCAGGTAACCCAACGCCGCCACCGCGACCCAGATCGACAGCGACAAGGCGACGATCGTAATCAGCGTGTTGGACATCAGGTTGCCGATCACCGGCAGCAGGCCCAGCAGGAAGGTCAGCACGATCAGGGTTTTGGTCAGCGGCAGGTGAATCCCGCACAACGGCAGCACCACGGCCAGGAATATGGCGGTGAACGCAGTGTTCAGCGCGGCGATCTTGATCTGGGCGAAGACGATGTTGCGAAAGGCCTGGACCAGCAGGTGCAGGCGGTCGAACAGGGCGGCGGCCAACGGTTTGCGCTTGGTCACGTCCGGCACACGTTGCAGGGCGATGATCGCCCCCAGCACCATGCCGATCAGCAAGGTCACGAACATGTGCGCCGCGTCTTTGCCCACCAACTGCAATTCGCTCAGGTGTTTGCTCAGCCAATCGCCGATGGCCACGCGGAACTCAGCGGCGCTGGCCGGCAGGTAAGCGTCGAGGAACGGCGGCAGTTGCCCGCGCGCGCGGTCGACCACGCCCATGAATTTATCCAGGGATGCGCCGGGGTTTTCCGCTTCGTGCAACAGGAAACTGATGGCGCCGGCGAAAATCAGCGTGAGGATGCTGACGATCAAAGTGCCCAACAACGCCACCGCCAGCCAGCGCGCTCGCCGACCTTCGATCAGCCGCTGCAACTGCGGGGTGAGCATGTTGACCAGTTCATAAACCAGCAGGCCGGCCAGCAGGCTCGGTAGCAACTTCAACGGCAATACCAGCAGCAGCCCACCGAAAATGAGGATGCAGCTGAGCAGCAACAACACGTGACGCTGAGAAAACGTTGGCATACAGCCTCAAAACGAACGGCGTTAAAGGATGGGCAGTCTGCCAGCCTTGTGGGAATCAAGCGAGAAGTCTGATGGTTGTAAACGCAGTCAAATGTGGGAGCTGGCTTGCCTGCGATAGCGATACGTCAGCCAAGTCGTTTGCGCCTGACCAACCGCTATCGCAGGCAAGCCAGCTCCCACAAGGGTTCTGCGCCGTCACTTCTTCAAGCAGGTGCTCATAAACGTTTTACGCGCATCCCCTGCCAGCGCCTGGGTTTTCGCGGTGGCGTTGCAGTCTTTCATCTTCTGCTGCTGTGGGGTCAGGGTCTTGGCATCGTTGGCGGCCGGGGCGGCCTTGAGGCAGGTGCTCATAAATGCCTTGCGATCATCACCGGTTTTGCCACTGGTCTTGGCTTCGGCGTTGCACGTGGTCATTTTTTGTTGCTGAGCCGTCTGTGCGGCAGTCGCGGCAAAGCCCTGGGAACACAGCAGCAAGCCCATCATCAACAGCGGAATACGCAGCATCTTCATGGAGTTTTCTCCCTGTTACCGCGCCGAGGGGCACGGCCTCCACAGGAGTGTAGTCAAACCCTGTTACACCCTCCTGCCGCGAATATGCGTCCTGCGGTATTGCTCCGGGGTGCAGCCGGCCTGGCGCTGGAACATCGCGATAAAGGCCGAGGCGGTGCTGTAGCCCAGGTCAAAGGCCACTTCCTGGACGCTACGGGCGCTGTCCAGCGCTTCGATGGATGCCAGGAACCGCAGGCGCTGGCGCCATTCGCCGAAACTCATCCCCAGTTCGCGAACAAATTGCCGGGCCAGGGTGCGCTCGCTGACATGCACCTGCGCCGCCCACTGCGCCAGCGGGCGGTTATCCCCCGGCACCGCCTGCATGCCCTCCAGCACGCTGGAAACCCCGGCACTGCTGGCGTACGGCAGGAAGCAGTCATGCACCGGCGCCTGCCTGAGCTGGTCCACCAGCACCTGGGACAGCCGCACATCGGCCTCACTCTGGGGAATGTTGACGTCGCGGGCGGCAAAATCACTCAGGATCGCCTTGAGAATGTCGCTGATGGCCAGGGTGCAGGGCTGCTTGGGCAACTGCTCGCATAACTCGGGCGCCAGGTACACCGAGCGATAGACGATGGCTTGGGCAATATCCGCGCTGTGCTCGGTACGCGGCGGTATCCAGATGGCGTAGAGCGGCGGCGACATGAAGCGGCTGCCGGCCACTTCCATGCGCATCACGCCTCGCGACGAATAGTCCAGCGAACCCCATTCATGCTGGTGCGGCGAGGCATGGGTATCGGCCTCGAACTCCGAATAGCGGAAGTACACCTGGGAGGGCAATTGGTCGAAATCGGGAAGTTTGATGTCTTTCTTCAACATGTTGTCTGGATACACAAGCGCGATGGCAGGATCGAAGTATAAGCTTCAATCCAGACAGGGGGATAATCCTTACTCATCAACGCTACTGGTTCCTTTCGATGCAATACGCTTATCCGTTACTGGCCATTTTTATCTGGGCCGGCAATACCGTAGTCAACAAGCTGGCGGTGGGCACGATCTTCCCTGCCGAGATCGGCTTTTATCGCTGGCTGCTGGCCGGCTTGCTGTTTACCCCGTTCATGCTCAAACCGGTGATTGCCAACTGGCCGCTGATTCGTCCGAACCTGGGCAAAATCTTCATCCTCGGCGTGCTGGGCATGGCGGTGTACCAGAGCCTGGCGTATTACGCCGCGACCCTGACCTCGGCCACCAACATGGGCATCATCCTCTCGCTGATGCCGTTGATGGCCCTGACTGCTGCGATCATCAGCCTCGGCCAGCGCCTGACATTTGGCGCCTTGACCGGTGCGGTGTTGTCGTTTGCCGGCGTGGTGGTGGTGGTGTCCGCCGGCAGCCTCGGCACGCTGCTGCAACACGGGTTAAACCTGGGCGACGGCATGATGCTGGTCGCGACCCTGGCCTATGCGGTCTACAGCACCTTGCTGAAAAAATGGCAATTGCGCCTGCCGCCGCTGGTATTGCTGTATTTGCAGGTGCTGGTGGCGGTGGTGGTGTTGTTTCCGCTGTTCCTGTTTTCCGAGAAAGCCGGGCTGGGCCTGGCGAATATTCCGCTGGTGCTGTACGCCTGCCTGCTGGCCTCGATGCTCGCGCCATTGGCGTGGATGCATTCGGTCAAGACCCTCGGGCCGAGCCGCACCACGCTGTTCTTCAACCTGCTGCCACTGATCACCGCGCTGATCGCTGCGGTGGTGTTGAAGGAGCAGTTGGCGATGTATCACCTGGTGGGTGGTTTTCTGACGCTGGGTGGGGTGGTGTTGTCGGAGCGGTGGACTACGCCGGTTGGCAGGAAGGTCAGCGTTGCCTGATCGATTGCTATCGCAGGCCAGTTCAAGCCAGCCCCTACATTGAACGTGTTTTTTTCAGGAGAAATGCGGTCAATGTGGGAGCTGGCTTGCCTGCGATGGCCTCACCTCGGTCTGCCTGAAAAAACCGGATCAACATGTGGGAGCGGGCTTGCTCGCGAATGCAGAGTGTCAGTTGATACATGTGGAGACTGATCCACCGCCTTCGCGAGCAAGCCCGCTCCCACATTTGGAATGTATTTTTTCAGATAGACCGAGGTGGGCCATCGCAGGCAAGCCAGCTCCCACAGAAAAGCCAGTGCCCACACATAAAATCCGTGGCCACAGAAAACCGTTTTCCGTACTTGATCTGCCTTTGATCTGCTCTTGCTTCACACCACTCAGGTCGGCTTTCAGGCCGCCGTGCTCTTGATCTGCTTTTGATCTTGATCTTAGGCGCCCCGTTAAACCACGCTGGCCGAACGCAGGCTTTGGAGCGTGAGGGCACACCGAGCATTAGCGAGGTGCCGAGTGGTGGGGCAAGAGCGTTTTGCTTACTTTTGCGCTCCATCAAAAGTGAGCCGCCGTAAGGGCGGAACCCATACCAGCCCCGACCGCAGCAACGGATATATACCCCATCCCCCAAAAAGGATTTTGATCAGCCTGCAAGAGTTGTGTAGATACCTATGCTGCGATGGCGGTATACAGTTGGTAAAGATGCAAGCTGGCACACCGCTATCGCAGGCAAGCCAGCTCCCACAGTAGAACTGTGTTATTCGGGAGACTGGCGACTACTCAAACAACGCATCCAACGCCTGCTCCAGCCGTGTCACGCCTATCACCTGCAACCCCGGCGGCGATTCCTTGGGTGCGTTGCCCTTGGGCACGATGGCCCGCTTGAAGCCGTGCTTGGCCGCTTCCTTCAAACGCTCCTGGCCGCTGGGCACCGGGCGTACTTCGCCCGACAAACCCACTTCGCCAAATACCAGCAAGTCATGGGGCAAAGGTCGGTTGCGCAGGCTGGACATCACCGCTGCCATCAACGCCAGGTCAGAGGCGGTTTCCAGTACCTTGACCCCGCCCACCACATTGAGGAAAACGTCCTGGTCATGGGTGGGAATTCCTCCGTGGCGGTGCAGCACTGCCAGCAACATCGCCAGCCGGTTCTGATCCAGGCCAAGGGTCACGCGGCGAGGATTGGCCATGTGGCTGTCGTCCACCAGCGCCTGGACCTCCACCAGCATTGGGCGAGTGCCTTCCCAGGTAGCCATCACCACACTGCCCGGCACTTCTTCCTGGGCACGCGTCAGAAATATCGCCGAGGGGTTGGAGACTTCTTTCAACCCCCGGTCAGTCATCGCGAACACGCCGAGTTCGTTGACCGCGCCAAAACGGTTTTTCACCGCCCGCAGCAAGCGCAAGCGACCGTCCGACTCCCCCTCGAAATACAGCACGGTGTCGACCATATGCTCTAACACCCGCGGCCCGGCCAGCGCGCCTTCTTTAGTCACGTGGCCCACGAGGAAAATCGCCGTACCGCTTTGCTTCGCATACCGCACCAGCAGCGCCGCACTTTCACGTACCTGGGACACACCACCCGGTGCCGATTGCAGTTGCTCGGTAAAAATCGTCTGGATCGAATCGATCACCATGACCTTGGGTTTTTCCAGGCGGGCGGTGGCGATGATGCTTTCGATGCAGGTTTCGGTCATCACCCGCAGCTTGTCCTGGGGCAAACCCAGGCGCCGGGCGCGCATGGCCACTTGCTGCTGTGATTCTTCGCCAGTGACATACAGGGCCGACATGCGGCTGGCGATGCTGCACAGGGTTTGCAGCAGGATCGTGGACTTGCCGATCCCCGGGTCGCCGCCGATCAGCACCACCGAGCCGTCCACCAGGCCGCCGCCGAGCACTCGGTCCAATTCACTGGAAGCGGTGGAGAAACGCGGAATTTCTTCGACGCTGACTTCGGCCAGGGTCTTGATCTGGGTTTGTTGGCCGGTCCAGCCGGAACGGCCGCTGGGGGCGACGGCGCCGCCACTCTCGATCATGGTTTCGGTCAGGGTGTTCCACGCACCGCACTCGGTGCACTGGCCGGCCCACTTGGGAAAGGTCGCGCCGCACTCGGTGCAGCCATACATGCGCTTGGCCTTTGCCATTTGAGAACCTCCAACCGAAAAACCGCGATGATAGCTCAGCGCGGCGCCGGGGTACGGATTTCACCGTTGGCCAAACGTGAAGCGCTGTTGCCGATCGGGTCTTCGGCGTTGAGGTCGGCGCCCTTGGCTTTCAATTCGTCCAGCAACTCGACACGCTTGAACAGCCCGGCGTACATGGCCGCAGTCTGGCCGGCGCCGTTGCGTTGGTCGGGGTTGCAGTTGGTCGCCAACAGGCGCTGGGCGATTTTCAGCTCGCCCTTGAAAATCGCGCCCATCAGCGCGGTGTTGCCGCGTTTGTCCTGGGCGCAGGCGTCGGCACCGGCCGCAAGCAGGTGCTGCACATACACGCCCTGCCCGTGGTACGCGGCCAGGATCAGCGCGGTGTAGCCCTTTTCGTCCTGAGTATTCAGGGGAAAGCCTGCCTGGATAAAGGTGTCGAGCATTTCCACGTCGCCGCGGCGGGCGGCGTCGAAGTAGTAATCCTGCAGCTGTGCCTTGACCGTGGCAGCCGTGTTTTCGGGAGATGGGTCGGCAAGCACGTTGAGCGACCAGCAGGATAAAAGAGCCCATATAAAGGTACGCATGATTCAGATCCTCTACGCAGGCCCCCTGTAGGAGCGAGCTTGCTCGCGAAGAACGCACAGACACCTCGAGCTACTGGAAGCGCTGCGTTTTCTTTGACGTTTTTCGCGAGCAAGCTCGCTCCTACAGGGGCGCGTTGGTTTAGTCGGTCAGCTTTTCAGCCAGGGCTTTAACGCGAGCCAGGTCACCCTTGGCCACTTTGGTCACGCCGGTGCCGTACTCGGGATCCGCCTTGTAGAGGAACGAGAGGATGATGTGCTTGCTCTCGTCATCGGTGGTGGCCAGGGAGCCGCCAAAGTTGTCGATCAAGTCCTGGCGCTCTTTTTTGCTGTAGGAGCGGTACAAATCACCGGCCTGCTTGAAGTTCTGCTCGTGCTGGATCTTCGCCTGCTGGGTGCTGCCCGACAGCGCCGACTGGCTGTAACGCGCGCTTTGCGGCTCTTCCCGTGGCAGCAGGCGGCTTGGCTGATAATTCACACCGCTGGTGGTTTTACCGAAGTTCATCGCTCCATCCTGATTGCCGTTATTGACGGTCACCCGTGGTGCGTTGATCGGCAGTTGCAGGGCATTCGGCCCCAGGCGGTACATTTGCGTATCGGCGTAGGAGAACACTCGGCCTTGCAGCAGGCGGTCTTCCGACGGCTCGATGCCCGGCACCAAATTGGCCGGGGCCATGGCCACTTGCTCGGTTTCCTGGAAGACATTCGCCGGGTTGCGGTTCAGCACCATTTGCCCAACTTTGCGTTCCGGTACGTCTGGCCAGATTTTAGTGGCGTCCAGCGGGTCGAAATCAAACTTGGCAAGGTCTTCAGGTTTGAGAACCTGCACATACAAGTCCCACTTTGGGAAGTCGCCTTTATTGATATGGGTGACCAAGTCATTGGTCATATGGCTGTAATCACGGCCCTGAACTTCAGTAACTTGTTTAGGATCGAGGTTCTTGATGCCTTGCAAACTTTTCCAGTGAAACTTGACATAGTGCACTTCACCCTTAGCATTAATTAACTTGTAGGCATGTACACCATTACCGTCCATTTCCCGATAACTGGCAGGTGTGCCAGAGTCGGAGTACAACTCGGTCAGCGTGCGAGTGGACTCTGGAACATGCGAGAAGAAGTCGAAACGGCGGGAATCATCGTCCAGGTTGGTGCGCGGGTCTGGTTTAAAGGCATGCACCATGTCCGGAAACTTAATGGCGTCGCGAATAAAGAACGTCGGGAAGTTATTACCGACCAAATCCCAGTTGCCTTCGGCGGTATAAAACTTGGTGGCGAAGCCGCGCGGGTCACGCAGGGTTTCCGGCGAATGGTTGCCGTGAACTACCGCAGAGAAGCGCACAAATACCGGAGTGGCCTCGCCCGCGGCAAATACCTTGGCCTTGGTCAGGTCGCTGAGGTTATCGGTGACAGTGAAGGTGCCGTGGGCGCCGGTACCACGGGCATGCACTACGCGCTCTGGGATGCGCTCGCGATCAAAGCGCTGCAGTTTCTGAATCAGTTGCACGTCTTGCAACAACACCGGGCCATTGGCACCAGCGGTTTGCGAATTCTGGTTATCGCCGACTGCAGCGCCATTATCGCGCGTCAGGTTGGCGGCATGTACGGACAGCGAAAGAAGACTGGCGCTCACTATGAACAGCACATGTCGCGCAGAAATAGGCCCGCGGCTAATAGGGTCTTTCATCGAGGTTTCCTCTGGTTTTTTTAGTGCACATTGAGTTGTGCTTGCCAGAGGCTAGAGGCCTGCAAGTCAGAAGATAAATAGAAACGCCGTACCGGGCCGATTAAAAAAATAGTGTGGTAACCCACTGATATAGCGGGTATTTCGCGCGCGATTGGTGGCACTTTGCAAACTATTTTCGATTTAATGTGTCGATAAAAACGAAGACTGTTAGCAGTTGTGTCGCGCAAGCCACGCCACACTGTCTTACACTGGTCCAACCATCCTCATCTGTGACAAGGAATAACCTATGGGCGTGATAAGTGAGTTCAAGGCCTTCGCGGTCAAAGGTAATGTGGTCGATATGGCCGTCGGTATTATCATCGGCGCAGCGTTCGGCAAAATCGTTTCCTCCTTCGTAGGCGACGTGGTGATGCCGCCGCTCGGCCTGTTGATCGGTGGTGTGGACTTCGGCGATCTGGCGGTGACGCTCAAGGCGGCCGACGGCAATATCCCGGCGGTGGTGCTGGCGTACGGCAAGTTCATCCAGAGTGTCGTCGACTTCCTGATCGTCGCGTTTGCGATCTTCATGGGCGTGAAAGCCATCAACCGCCTGAAGCGCGAAGAGGCCGTTGCACCCACCCTTCCGCCGGTTCCGACCAAGGAAGAAGAGCTGCTGGGGGAGATCCGCGATCTGCTCAAGGCTCAGAACAGCAAGCCCGAGTAACCTCGGCTCGCATAAAAAAGGCGCCTCTTGGGGCGCCTTTTTTACATGCGGGTGTTACCAGTAATTTTCCACAGCCACCTGGCCTGGGCGACGCGTAAGGCTCAACTGCATATCTCGCTGTTTAAGCAACTGGCGCGTGTCATCGATCATCTGCGGGTTGCCGCAGATCATCACCCTGGAATGTTCCGGCGTCAGCTCAACGCCTGCGGCTCGCTCCAGCTCACCATTCTCGATCAGCGCAGTGATCCGCCCATTCAGCGCCCCCGGATGCTGCTCACGGGTGACGATGGGCAGGTAAGTGAGCTTGTGGGCGTACTCCGCCAGATACTCGCGCTCGCCCAGTTCCTTGATCAGCTCCTGATAGGCAAGCTCCCTCGCTTCCCGGGCGCTGTAGACCAGGATGATCCGCTCGAATTTCTCCCAGACCTCGAAGTCCTGCAGGATCGACAGAAACGGCGCGATGCCAGTGCCCGTGCCCAATAGCCAAAGGTCCCGGCCATCGACGAAGCGGTCCAGGGTCAGAAAACCCGTGGCCTGGCGCTCTACCAGCAAGGTGTCGCCTTCACGCAAGCGGCTTAGCTCGCTGGTGAACTCACCGCCCGGCACCACGATGGAAAAAAAATCCAGGTATTCATCAAACGGCGAAGACACCACTGAATAGGCGCGCCACACAATGCTGCCATCGGCTTTGGTAACCCCCAGCCGCACAAACTGCCCGGCCCGAAAACGGAAGCCAGGGTCGCGGGTGGTGCGCAGGGTAAACAGGCTGGGCGTCAGGGATTGCACATCAAGCAAGGTTTGGCGGGTAAATTTTTCAGCGCTGGCAGTCATGGGGCACTCCGTTTTGCAGATGCCCTAGTGTCCCTCAAAGCACCGTCGGGAAACACCGCTGGTTTGTAATGGCATCGCGCCGCTGGACGAGCGTGAGAACCATCTGTCACTTTCGAGAGATTGAAAAGTGCAGGCAGTCCCCCTAAACACTAATTATTTAGCTATTGCTGCTGAAAAAAAACGCATAAAACGACGATATTAACTCCCTCAGAATAATTTAAATCACTGACAAGTCACTGAATACACAGAACATCAACCAGCCCGCGATTAACGCCTATGCAACCACATGCCAAATGTACAATGCAAGACAACTAAAGGCAAAATAATGGCAACCAAATCTTTTCATATTGATATGCAGGTATATGTCCTACACTCATTTCCGTGTCGCAGAAAAACTTAGGAGACACTCATGCTACAACAGCTCATGGAGAGTGCCCGATGCTTAACTGGCGCAATACCCGTCTCCCAAAGCTGGAGGACGAGAACGAAATCATCACGATGTACGAGGCAGCGCTGAACCTGACTTACGAACTAGGTTTTGAGTATTGCCAATTCACACTAAACTCACACCACCCAACCAATCCAACTAAGTCTATACAACTCAACAACTATCCAAATGAGTGGAACTCTCTCTACCAAAGAGAACATTACTTCGACGCGGATCCGGTAGTTGCACATTGCGAGCGCTGCGTACTTCCAATCATCTGGGATGAGAAAACGTTTTCTGTTGTTCCAGACCTCTGGTTGCATGCGAAGTCCCATGGATTAAATTTTGGATGGAGCCAGTCGGTACATGACTTTCAGGGCGTCTTCAGCATGCTCAGCCTGGTGCGCAGTACCGGCCCTGTCAGCCCGGAAGAACTTTATGAAAAAGCCGCGCAAGTGCTTTGGATTTGCCACGCCATGCATGCAGTGGCCGCGAAAAAGGCCGCCGAGAAGCCTGTCTCGCATTTACCGAGCAAATTAACCTCACGGGAAACTGAAATTCTACAATGGTCTGCATTGGGCAAAACCGCCTCGGACATCGCCACGATTCTGTGCCTGTCTGAACGTACGGTAGGCTTTCACATCAGCAGTGCCATGAAGAAACTTGGGGTCAGTAACAAGATTGCCGCCGTAATGTATGCGGTGAAGGCCGGTCTGTTTTAATACCCATCCAGAAATACCGGACCACGCCGGTCTCGTAAAAAACACCGAATGTAATCCTTGCGGAAAAAACGTAACATTTAAGACCAGTTCTGAGTGAGGACGGCAGGGTTCAGGCCCCGCGTCGCGGTCCACTCAGAAGGTTTCTCTGGCTGGCGACACCTGCCAGACCCGCGAAATACCCGATGATTACCCAGAGTCTCCCTCGCCATGCCCCTGCTCGACAGCCCCTTCGCCCAACTCGACCTGATCCGCCAGCCCGAGCAGCACAACGACCCGCTGCAAGCCTTCGATGCGGCCGATGAGTACCTGCTCAGCCACCTGGCGCAGCAAACGCCGGCACTGGCAACCCGCGTGCTGGTGCTCAACGACAGCTTCGGCGCGCTGGCGGCCAGCCTTGAAGGCCGGGTGCAGGTCACGTCCAGCGGCGATTCGTTCCTCGGTGCTCAGGCACTGGGGAAAAACCTGGTGCGCAACGGCAAGGCGTTCGACGCCGTGTCGTTCATCCCCGCCAGCCAGACATTCTCCGGGCCGTTCGATCGAGTGCTGATCCGCGTACCCAAGACCCTGGCACTGCTCGAAGAGCAACTGATTCGCCTGCAAGGCCAACTGGCACCCGGTGCGCAAGTGATTGCCGGCGCGATGGTCAAGCACCTGCCCCGCGCCGCCGGTGAACTGCTGGAACGTTATATCGGGCCGATGCACGCGTCCCTGGCGGTCAAGAAAGCCCGCTTGCTGATCGCCACCCAGGCTGACCGCCCAGTCGCGGTATCGCCCTACCCCACGCGCTATCAGCTGGAAACCCCGGCTATCGAACTGCTCAACCATGCCAACGTGTTCTGCCGCGAAGGCCTGGACATCGGCACGCGGGCCTTCCTGCCACACCTGCCGCAAAATCTCGGCAGCGCCCGGGTTGCAGACCTGGGCTGCGGCAACGGCGTGCTGGCGATTGCCAGCGCGCTGCAAAATCCCGACGCGCAATACACGTTGGTCGACGAGTCCTACATGGCCGTGCAATCGGCCGCCGAGAATTGGCGGGCAGCGCTGGGTGAACGTGAAGTGGTGATTCGCCCGGGCGACGGCCTGGCCGATCAAACAGCAGACTCGCTTGACGTGGTGCTGTGCAACCCGCCGTTCCACCAGCAGCAAGTAGTCGGTGACTTCCTCGCCTGGCGCATGTTCCAGCAAGCACGCGAAGCGCTGGTGGTGGGCGGCGCCCTTTATATAGTCGGCAACCGTCACCTGGGTTATCACAGCAAGTTGGCGCGGTTGTTCCGTGGTGTCGAGCAAGTGGCAGCCACGCCCAAGTTCGTGATCCTCAAAGCACGCAAATAAGCGCAAAAAAAAGCCCTCCATAAGGAGGGCCATAAAACCGTGCTGCAAGGCAACGGATGGGGATGTCAGTGGGTGGTCAGGCCTGCGGCGTTCATGAACATGCGCATCAGGCTGGCCACCACGAACAGGGCCAGGACGCTACCGGTCCAGATCATTGCCAGCCAGCCCAAACGTTTCCAGAGCGGCTTTTTCTCGGCCTCTTCAATGTCGTGCAACGAGGGTTTGCCGGACATGAATCAATCCTCCTAGTGATAGCCATCTTCGTGGGTGACCTTGCCGCGGAACACGTAGTAGCTCCAGAAGGTGTAGCCCAGGATGAACGGGATGATGAACAACGTGCCCACCAGCATGAAGCCTTGGCTCTGCGGCGGTGCAGCAGCGTCCCAGATCGATACCGACGGCGGAATGATGTTAGGCCACAGGCTGATCCCAAGGCCGCTGTAGCCGAGGAAGATCAGTACAAGGGTCAGCAGGAACGGCGCGTAGTGCGCATTGCGAGCCACGGCGCGAATCAGTCCGTACATGGTCACCAGCACCAGGAGCGGTACCGGCATGAACCAGAACAGGTTCGGCAAGGTGAACCAGCGCGACGCAATTTCCGGGTGAGCCAGCGGCGTCCAGATACTGACAATGCCGATCAACGCCAGTACGACGAACGCCAGCGGTCGCGCGAGGTTATGCATTTTCTCCTGCAAACTGCCTTCGGTCTTCATGATCAGCCAGGTGCAACCCAGCAGCGCATACGCCACGATCAACGCCACGCCGCAGAACATCGTGAACGGCGTCAGCCAGTCCAGCGAGCCGCCGGCGAACTGGCGGTCGACCACCGGAATACCGTCAATAAATGCCCCCAGCGCCACGCCCTGGAAGAACGTCGCTGCCAGCGAGCCACCGATAAACGCCTTGTCCCACAGATGGCGCTTGTCGTCCTTGGCCTTGAAACGGAACTCAAACGCCACACCGCGAAAGATCAGCCCGATCAGCATCAGGATCAGCGGCAGGTACAGCGCCGAGAGCACTACCGAATAGGCCAGCGGGAACGCGCCAAAGAGCGCTGCGCCACCCAATACCAGCCAGGTTTCGTTGCCGTCCCATACGGGGGCGACGGTGTTCATCATCACGTCACGGTCGGTCTTGCCCGGAATAAACGGAAAGAGAATGCCGATCCCCAGGTCAAAACCGTCCATCACCACGTACATCATGATGCCGAAGATGATGATCACGGCCCAGATCAGCGGAAGATCAATACCCATCTCAATGCTCCTTGTGCTGAGTGTCGCCGTGATCGGCATCGTGGCCGTCATCGGCCGCTGACAACGGACGGGCAGGCGTGCGTTTTTGCCCAGGACCGCCGTGGCTGACCTCTGCCCCTTCATTGGTGACAGGACCTTTGCGTACCAGGCGCATCATGTAGCCCAGGCCCGCACCGAACAGCGCGAAATACACCACCACAAACAGCACCAACGTAATGCTCATCTGCGCAAAGCTGTGGTTGGAGGAAGCATCCGCCGTGCGCATCAGCCCGTAGACCACCCACGGCTGTCGGCCGATTTCGGTGGTGAACCAGCCGGCGAGAATCGCGATCAGGCCGGACGGGCCCATCCACAGCGCCAGGTACAGGAACGGCTT
>Ga0247816_10000211_pt1 | contig 35752 bp, 37 predicted proteins | sample UWRJL209509C1_FD_179930 | JGI IMG/M metagenome (GOLD analysis project Ga0247816, IMG submission 179930) | Plant litter microbial communities from Arlington Agricultural Research Station in Wisconsin, United States - UWRJ-L209-509C-1 | ecosystem: Environmental > Terrestrial > Plant litter >...
TCAGCCTGCAAGAATTGTGTAGATACCTATGGCTATCGCGGGCAAGCCCGGCTCCCACAGGCGATCTGCGTTGTGGGTGAAATCCTGTGCTACTCGGAGATCACGTCCTTGCCTGCCGCTTTGGAGCGGTACAACGCCTGATCGGCCCTGGCCATCAGGCTGGCGGGTGATTCGTCGTGGCGGCGCTCTACCACGCCAAAGCTCAGGGTCACGTTGAAGTCGCCCACTGGAGTTAGATTCCTGAGTCCATGGCGCATCCGCTCCGCCAGTGCCCGCGCGACTTCCAGCTTGCTCTCGGGCACGATCACCATGAACTCATCGCCGCCCCAGCGAGCCAGCAAATCGTCCTGGCGCACGCAGGCTTCGAGGCATTCCACCACGTTCACCAGGGTTGCATCGCCAACCGCGTGGCCGTGCTGGTCATTGATCGGCTTGAAGTCATCGATGTCCATGGAAATCAGCGACAGCGGCAGGCGAAACCGCTGGGCGCGGTCACATTCCTCCAGCAGGACCTTCTCCAGGCGATAGCGATTGGCAATGCGAGTCAGGGCGTCGCGTTCGGCCAGGGAGCGGTTTTCATCCAGTTGCAATTGCAGTTGCTGATTGACCCGCGACAACTCGCGAGTGCGTTCGGCCACCAGGGCTTCGAGGGATTGATTGCGCTGTTCAAGCTGTTCAATCGAACGTTTGCGCGCCTGGATACTGCGATGAGCACCGACCATACGCGCGACCGAACCGTCGTCGTTACGTGCAATGACGAAGCCACGGTCTTCAATCCACAGGTAGGAGCCGTCTTTCTTGCGGCAGCGGTATTCGGCCTGATAGTGAGCGGTGCGGCGGTTGATGTAGTCATCAAACAGCGCCATCACTTGAGGGTAGTCTTCGGGATGAATCACGTTTTCCCAAGTGAAGACGGTGTTTTCCAGGGAGTGGTGGGAATAACCGAGCATCTCGTACCAGCCTGGGTTGCGATAGACGAACCCGGTGTTGGCGTTCCAGTCCCAGATTCCGTCGCTGACCAGTTCCATGATTGCGTGCAGCATGTCGGCGTTGAGGTCGGGAAAGTCGTTCCTCAACGGTTCGCTGGCGGATGTATCGTCCATAACGCACTCCATGCGTGGGCTGGCCCCAATGGCCAGTGAATGTTGACGCCGATACTCCGTGGCTGGCGGTACTGTACAACGGGGGTTTGATGCTTAGAAAGGGGAGGGAAGGGCTTTGTGTGTTGTCGCTTTTTGGCGAATGCGTTCCCTGAATGGAACTGGCTCATCCAGGGAACGCATTTGCCGGTGTTAGTTAATTAGCGGGTTGTAGAATGGCCCAGTTCCACTAGTTTCATTTTTTGGACTCGTTGTAAACCTTGAGCAAGGTCCTCAAGGTTTGTAGGGCGTGCATTGTTGATGATGTCCCAACCTTTTTTATAAATATGCAGTTGGCCATTTTGATCAGTTTGAACAGGTGTGCGAATGATAGAACCGTCGGAGCTGTGATGAATCAAGTGTGGACTGCTGCCGGTTCTATCAAATTGAAAATCTCCAGGTTTTTTCAGGATGTTCTTTAGCGCGTCATCACTCATGTCTTTGGAGAACACTGGGGGCGGGGAAGAGGCCTGGATTGCCGGGTTGTTTATTCTTGGCGCTCTAGGGGGAAGCGGTGGTGGGGTTGATCCTGATTCGATAGGGTTTTGAAACCTTACGTGTTTTTTTTCCCGAGAGGCAGATTTAGACGTGGTCTTACCCTCGGAAATATTGGAAACCGTGAAATTTATCAGTTGGTTTTTAGTTGTGTTTACGTTGGTAAGCCTCGTTAAACGCTCTGTTTTGGATTGTATCTGGTCCAATTCGGCTTTGTTTAAAGTGGGTGTAGCAATATAAAAAGTTGATTGTGATATTGGTTTTGTCATCGTGCCGATTTCCGTAGTGATCTATCAGGTTGGTGAGGGGTATTCAAACACCTAATTAGAACCAATTCGGACGGTGCACAAAATCAGATATGGCGATTTAGTCGGTCGCTATTTGAGCGTTAGTTACGTAAGATTTATTCCGCCTACCTATGTTGAAGCAATGAGCCAGTACTAGTCTGGCGCAACCATCCTGGTCTTGGGTGAACCATCAGCGTTATGTTGATAAATCGCCTCAGGCTCCCCCTTCTCGTTAAAAAATACCTGACCTATACCCGCCGAATTCCACAACCGTTCACCCGCTTGGGCATGTTCCGGAATGTGCGGTACCACCTGCATCGGGCGCCTGCGTGTCAGCCAGTTCAGCGGCGAACGTGGCGAGTAGAGCCAGCGGTTGAGGCGGTCGAACCATTCCAGCAGGCGGCGCGGGAATTCATTCTTGATGCCGCTGCTGGTGATCTGCCAGATTTTCGGCCCCGCGTTACGGTGGCGAATCAACACTTCGTAGACGAACGAGTAGTGCACGTCACCCGACAGGATCACGTAATTCCCTGGCGTCCTGGAGTGCCGGAAAATATTCAGGATCACCTGGGCCGCACCGCGATGGGCCATCCAGTTTTCCGCGTCAACCAGCAACGGGTAGCCGCACCAACTGAAAACCTTTTGCACGGTCTCGATCAACTTCACGCCGAAGATCGGCGCCGGTGAAACGATGATCGCAGAGGGGTGGTCGAGCAGTTCATGTTGCAGTTCGCTCAAGGCTTCCCAGTCCAACAGGCCGGATGGCTGCTTGAGGTTGAATTCACTGCGCCAGCGTCGCGTGCGGGTGTCGAGCACCACCAGCGCGGGCGTCGTCGGCAGCACGTAATGCCATTGCTGGAACTTCAGCAGTTGGTCCAGCAGCTCATCTTGAGCACGCGCATTCAGCAGGTTATTTCGCGCTTGTGCGGTCAGTATTCGGGTTTGGTCCAGCACCGCACCAAATGCGTCCGGGTTGTTGCCCCAACCCTGACACAGCATATAAGCCAGCAGCGCGTTGCCGATGATGCGCTTGGAGAACGGATGACCGTAGGCGGTTTCTTCCCATTGGGCGCTGAGGTTCCAGTCGTCGGTGATGTCGTGGTCGTCGAAAATCATCAGGCAGGAGAGATGCGCGAACACCCTGGCCACGCCGTCCAGCCCGTCGCGGAATTTGTCGACCTGCCCCTGCTCGCGGGCATACCGCGCTTGTTCTTCAGGGAGCAGTCGTGGCGGTTGTGGGGCAATCAGGGACCATGGCGTCGGTGACCAGACCAGCAAGTACATCGCCATTACTTCGGCAAACGTCACCAGGTGGTTATCGGCTGTGCTGCTGGTGAAAATCGGCTTTTTAGTGCCGCCAAAGAACCGCTCGCGCAGGGTCTTGTTACTTTCCAGCGCCGGGAGCAAATCGGCCCGGTGGTAATAGCTGGCGGGGTGTTCGTAGAGGGTTGCGCTGTGGTCCACCACCGCGCCGTCCAGTTGTTCATCGAACAGGCCCAGGCGCTCGATCAGCGCGTGAATGGCCCGCAGCATCGGCCCGGCGACATCGTCGGCGTAGACCTGATCGCCGCTCATCATCAACAAGGCCGGGCGTTGTGCCGGTGTGGTGGAGTCGGCCAGCAACCGGTCGACGCACAGCAAGCCTTCGTCGGCACTGTGGTGGGGCTTGCGGCAGGAGCCATGCACCAACTGGTGAATGCGGCTGTGCAGCACAAAGTCCGGCAGTTGGGCGTTTGTGTACAGCAGGTGGGGCGCCCATTCGGCGATCCCGGATTGGCTGCCATCGGCGGCGTTGATCAGCAGGTCGTAGCGAATGCTGACGTCCTGGGGCAGGGCGTCGGGCAGGTGCAGGTCGATCAGATGGATAAAGGCATGCTGCCCCACCGCAACCACACAGTTTTGTTGTGCATTCAGCATGAAGTCCTGGCTGAGCGTTTCGCCCTGCTGGATAAACTGCAAGCGCAGGGTCAGCGCCAGAGGGATGGAGCCTGCGAGCCAGGCCACCAGCCGCGAAGGTTCCAGGCGGCGCAACAGCGGGCCGGCAAGCACGGAAGGCAGAGGAAGATCAGACGGTTGCAGCATGCAGGGGAAAGCCCGGTACAGGTAAAGCCGGTGATCATAGCGCCGGGTATGTCAGTGTTTCGTCAAGGCCGGGAACACTGCCGGGACGCCGTCAATGCATCGGCGGCGTCTGTACCAACGCCGACTGCACGCAGTCCAACAGTCCCTCGGTGCTCCACGGTTTGGGCAGGAAATGCACCGTGGCGCCCAATTGTGCGGCCATCACCGTGTTACCCGAGGTCAGCACCACCGGCAGCGATGGCCAGCGATGTGCGACCACCTTGCTCAAGTCATAACCGTTGAGCAGCCCAGGCATCTGGATATCACTGACAATTAAGTCCACCGGTTCACTGCACCGCTCAAGGAAAATCATCCCTTCGTCCGCCGAGGGAAACGAAGTCACCACCGCACCGAAATCCTCCAGTACATCCACCATCAACGATCGAATGATTTCGTCGTCTTCCAGCACCAAAATCGATGGCTGAGCCATGATCACTACTCCCACCATCAGGGTTAAGTAAGGTGGAGTGGGGGGCAGATCATTAGGTTCGATTGAATGATTTATTTGCGATAGGTGGTCATTTGATTGGTTTTGCGCAGAGCGTTGAATCAGCGCCTGAGCGGCCGCTAAAAGCGCTCATCCAACAGCGCCGGCAGGGTCAGCTCCTTGACGAAGCTGGCAGACGACAGGTTCAATACCATACGCACCACCTGCACCACGTCATGCACCGGAATCAGTTGGCCTTCACCGCGCTGCTCGGCCAGGGTGCGCGAAATACTCAAGGTGTCGTCGGTATTCAGATAGCCCAAATTCAGACAGGTGACGCCCAGGCGCTGATGGCGATAGCCTTCACGCAGCGCGTCGGCGATACCCCGCAAGGCGAACTTGGAGGCGCCGAACGCCACCTCCGGGCGGCCGCTGCGAGGCAAACCCGAGGTTGATCCCGTCAGGATTATTCGCGGCTGCGCACTCTTCAATAACACTGGCAGCAGCTGCTTGATCAGCAACAGCGGCGCGGTGATGTTGCAACTGACGATAGCTTCCAACTGCGCGTCCTGGTCCGTGAGGAAGCTGTAAGTCGACTCAAATGCCCGCTCTTCCCAGATGCCGAGGTTATAAATCAGCGTATCCAGGCCATCTGCTGCCACCGCCTGCTCGATGATAGTGGCCGCGGTTCCCGGAACCTCCAGGTCTGCTTCCACCCAGCACACCTGCGCGCCAGTCCTGGATATCAGTTGTTCAGGGCGGCTGCGTGAGACGCCAGTCAGCGTGTCCCCGACCCCGCCCAGCCCTTCCATCAAGGCTCTGCCCAATCCCTTGCTGGCACCGACCACCATGGTTTTCATTGCTTGCCTCCTGAACCGCTGCGTTGACGGGAGCAGGCATGCAAGCAGAGCGGTGCAGTGGTAGCAATTGAATGGCTGTTTCTAGATGTTAATCTCTACATCGCCGACTCAGTCTTCAAGGACCCTTTCATGAAATACGCCGCGTTACTGATGTTTGCTTTTGTCTGTGGGACCTTCAGCCTCCAGGCGACAGCGGCGGGCGATGCCGAGGCCGGTGGCAAGTTGTTCAGCAAAACCTGTGGCGGCTGCCATAGCGTCGGTGAAAACGCGCGTGGCGGTTTCGGGCCGCAACTCAATGGCATCATCGGGCGACCCGCCGGCACCAGCACCGACTATCAGTATTCCGATGCGATGAAGAACTCGGGGGTGGTCTGGACGAGGGACAAACTCGCCGCCTATATCGAGGCACCGAAGAAGGTCGTGAGTGGCACCCGGATGATTTTCTGGGGCATCAGCGACCAGGAGAAAATAGACAATTTGTTGGCCTACCTTGCGACGTTTCAAACGCCATAATTTATATATTCGTGGCAGTTTTTAAATAAAAAATCATCGTAGAAGGATCTCATTTGAATGAGTGCTGAAAGCTGGGAAACTATATATTCACAGTATCAGAAGGAAATATCGGACGCTTTTGATGAGGACGGGGTCGATATCTTTTTGTTAGGTGAACTAGAGCACCTCTATAATAAATTTCCACAAATTAATGAGATCTATCTGTTTGGATCAAGGAGATACCCTGATCAAAGTACGCGATCTGATATCGACCTTTTACTGGTTAAGTCTAGTTATGTGAAACCCGCAGATATCAGGTCGTTTATTTCGGGCTTTCCAGCGCTGGATCTTTTTTTGGTCACAGGTGCCTCGGCAGTTAGTTGTGCAAATGAAAGCTCTATTGAATCAGACACTTTTGATGCCTTGATTTTAAAACTGGACGCGGTGAAGGTTTGGTCGCGAGACACAGGTCACATAGATGTTCCTGGCGTTAAGCCTTTTTTTAAGCTCAGGGAGGATGTTGAGTTTGTTATGAGTGTAATGCCGAGGGCTTTCTTCACGCCTGAATCGTATGACGGGAAAATGAAGCTTATTGAGTCATCAGGGCTACCTGTAAGCCCCATGATAGGTGAGGACGTCGACAGGGCTGCTGAATTTCTGGCTGATGTCGCTGAACGAATGGTGTTTAAAAAGGATCACTTTGCGACGGCAAAGAGTCAGGCGAGAGGCTCCTGGATCACTCGCTTGTCTTGCGAGTATGACTTTCAGGATCTATTTGAAATAGTGTGCAGGCCTTTTATACCTAATCTTTCGCGCGAAGAGGTTGCGATCGTTTATGACGATAAAAGAAAGTTTTCTGATTTTAGTTTTTTTGACAGCCAGATAATTGTTGAGATGAAGCATGTTACTTCAAATCAAAAATCCAGCGAGGTTGTGAAAACGTTAGCCGGATTGAAGGATTTTTATAAGCGCCACGCCAACGTGAAGGTTTTATTGTTTATTGTTTATGTCGACGCTACGGTTGATCTGGATGACCGAAAGTGGATGGCTGATTTCTCATTCCTCACAACGACGCCTAAAGTCATTACAAAGGTCATCAGGAACGGGTGATTGTGTCGCCAGTGCCCTGTATGGCGGGCACCGGCACGCACGACTTACCGCCAAGTCCCTTCAGCGCACATTCCTGAACAGCATCAACCGCGCACTTTCATGCAGCCCACGGGTCAGCGCCTGCAAGCGTTCAAACTCGTCCGGGTGCTGCTGCGCCACATCATCCCTTGGTGTCTGCGAGGCCAGGTCGTGCAGCGTCGGCGAGCTGCCGTCGTGTTGCATCTGCAGCAGGAAGTCCTTGGTGACACCACCGATCACCGGGAAGGTGCCTTCGCGCAGCACCAGCGGCACCATGCGTTCGCCTTCCGGCGCAGGCTGCTGGATATCACGACCCATGGCGCCATCGCGAAAGGGGATGCCCGCCATGCCGGCCACGGTCGGCAGCAGGTCCGCCAGGCCGACGGCTTCTTCGATGACCTTGGGTTGCAAGCGCCCAGGTGCGTGGATCAGCATCGGCACGTTGTTGCTTTCCAGGCCCAACTGTTCGAAGGCCGGCGCCATGTGGGGGATCTGGCTGATGCGGGTGTTGTGGTCGCCGAAGAACACAAAGATGGTGTTGTCGTAGTAACCGCCGGCCTTGGCGATTTCCATCAGCCGGCCGATGTTGTAGTCCAGCAGGCGCACCGCGTTGTATTGCTCGACGCTGCGCGAGCCGGCGGCCTGGACCTGTTCCACGGTCAGGTCCTTGACCATGAAGCTGTCGTTGCTTTTCGGGATGGTGAACGGCCGGTGATTACCGGAGGTTTGCAGGTAGGCGAAGAACGGCTTGTCCTTGGGCACCGCGCGCAAAATCTCGTCGCCTTCCTTGAACAGGTCCAGGTCGGAAATGCCCCACACATCGACCCGTGGCGAACGCCAGTGGCTTTCGTCATAGAGCGTCACGCCATCGATGCTCTGGCGGATCAGCGCGTTGATATTCGCCCAGCCGGCGTTGCCGTTGATCATGTAGAACTTCTGATAATCCTCGAAAGCATTGATCAGCGTGTTCTGCCGGGTGATCAGCGGGTTGCGGGTGGCCGTCTCCTGGCGGGTGACGTCGGGCACGCCGGTGATGCTTGCCCACACGGTTTTTGCAGTGCCGGTGACGGGCACGTAGAAGTGTTTGAAGAACCAGCTTTCGCGGGCCAGTTTGTCGAGGTTCGGTGTGGGGTTCAGCGGGTTGCCGTAGGCGCCCACGGCACTGGTGCCGAGGGATTCGAGCATGACGAAGATCACGTTCGGCGGGCGCTCGCCGGCAAATTTATACGGCTGCACGGCTTGTTCGCGCACGAAGCTCAATTGCTCGGGATCGGGTTGGGTCACGCCCAAGTAGCGCGCGACTTGCGGGTAATACTCGCGCACCTTGGCCTCGTCAAATTGCGACTGGCCGACCTTGAGGGTGTCGTACAAAAACAGCACCGGGTTCAGCCCCACGGAGGCGATCTGCGCATTGCCGGAAAAGAACGCGTCGCTCCAGCGCAGCGGAACCGGGTTTTCCAGGTTCAGATTGGCCACACGCCCCAGCAGGCTGAGCAGCACGGTAACCACGCCGACCACAATGACGGAGGCCAGGGCCAGTTTGCCGATGGGCTTCTTCTCGTGGTCCAGGGTGATCCGTTCCAGGCGAATCAGCGCGTAGGTCCATAACACGGCGGCGGCGAGCCAACTGAACGTTATCCACAGCACCGGGTAGGTTTCCCAGACCATCTGGCTGGAGATCTGCGCATCTTCCAGGTAGCGCAGCACTGTGGCATTGATGCGCACGCCGAGGTAGGCGTAGTGGCCGAAATCGATGACATACACCAGCCCGACGGCGGCCAGCACCAGTAGCAGGTAACCGCGTGCCAGCCAGCGCAAGGCGGGCACGGTCATCAGGTTCCAGCGCGGCAGCCAGGCGAGCACGGCCACCGGCAGCAGGATCAACACCGCCAGGCGCAGGTCGAAACGCAGGCCGATGCCCAGGGTTTCCAGCAGCGCGGGCTCGCGAAGATCGACGCCGGAAAAACCCAGTACAAATACCAGCCGCAACCCGGCCAGCAACGCAAATATCAACCCGATAGCGCCCATGCCGTAGCGCAGGCGGCGTGATTGCAACCATCCCATCATTGACTTCTATTTCCCAATCTATAGAACGAAACAGATCAAGTGTGGGAGCTGGCTTGCCTGCGATAGCGGTACATCAGGCGGAAAAAATGCCGGATGTGCCGACCTCATCGCAGGCAAGCCAGCTCCTACATTTGATCTTCATTATTTTGAGGAGAGTGCTTGGCTGGGGATTGGATAGACGCGCCCCCAGGCGGCTTTCGCCAACATCCACACCCCGGCCACCAGGCAGTACCCGGTCAGCAGTGGATCGATCAAATAGTCCCAGTAGTTTTCCGAAGCCTTGAGCCGCAAGGCGAACGCCAGGGTGCCCATTGCCAACATCCACACGGCCAGGGTATTGCGCAGCCACAACACCAACAGCGCCGCCGCGCCGACCAGCACAATCATCGGCCTTGGATTGAAGCCCCAGCGGTATGGGTCCAGATAGGTCAGGCCCAAGGTAGCGGGGTACAGCACCAGGCTCAGCGCCCCAAACAACAACAGCAGTTGCACTCGGCGCGGGGTATTGAGCGGCTGCACCACCCCCAGCCGGCACAGGCTGACCCACCCCAACAGCACCAATGTGCTGATGGCCAGGTCATCGGTAAAACTGCGCACGTACGCTGCCAGCGGCAACTCGTTGACCGGGATAAAACTCACCACCACCAACACCGGCAGCAACCACGGTCGCCACGGCGCGGTCATGCGCAATGTGCTCAAGAGCACAAAACCAAGCAGTACAAAACTCAAATGGGCTTGCCACATGGAAAACATCACAAGTGCTCCGCCAGCCAGGCTTCGTTGAAGCTGACATGTTTGATGAAGGTGTTATTCCACGAGTACACCAGGTGGTACATGCCGTCCGGGCTGCGGCTGAAGTACGGGTATTCGTATTCAAAATCGCAACCACGGGGTTTGCACACGCGGTAGTCCAGGTTGCTTAGGAAGCGTTGCTCCAGCGGCAGGCGTTGGGCGCCGCTGGAGGCGCGGAAACCCTCGCCGATGATTTCCTTGTACGCCTCGGGGGCAAACGGCTGGCCCAGCGGGTCGGGGGATTCATCGAGGTCTACCACGGTGCGCCACTGAGTCATCGTGGCATCGGTGCCGTACAGGCTGAGCTTGAAGCGTCCGTCTTGCAGGTCGTTGAGGGCCACCAGCAAACCGTCGTCCGCCATGCCGACTGCCGCCAGGGAAGAGTTGGGGTTGGACGGCTCCAGCGGGTACGGCTTGCTCCAGGTCTGGCCGGCGTCTTCGGTGCGGCTGGCGAGCACCCGGTGATGGGTCTCGCCGGCGTAACGCAGCATGGCGATGGCGCGCTGGCCGTCCTGCGGGACGATGGTCGGCTGCAGCGAATTCTTGCCACGGCTGATGCGGAATTTGTCGATTACCGCGCCGTCGGGGCTCAAGTACAGGTACTCGGCAAACTTGCCCATGAACTCGTGATACACCGGCAGGCCGATGGAGCCGTCGGCATGGAACACCGGCGCGGCGCGCACCAGGGTGCTGATGTTGAAGAAGGGCGACGTGATCAGTTGCCGAGGCGCCGACCAGTTGGTGCCCAAGTCATCGGAGACCATCACATTGATTGCACTGGTGGCCCAGCCACCCACCGACACCGAGACGTAAAACATCCACAGGCGATTGTCTGGCCCCAGCGCGATCACCGGGTTGCCCAGCTTGCGAATGTAGCGTTGGGTGCCGTCGCGGGTGCTTTCCCGTGTGGCCAGCACTTGCTCCGGCCCCCACTCGGCGCTATCGGCGTCAAAGCGTGCGGTGCGCACCTGCACGTCGGCGGCGCCTTCGCGCGAACCGGCAAACCACACGGCCATCAAGTCGCCGCCGGGCAGGGCGGTGACGGACGATGAGTGCACAAAGTCATTGAGCTGCGAGGACACAAAACGGCTGCTGTATTGCGCCGCCTCTGCGGGTTTGGCGGTGCCCTGATCGGCCTGGGCAAACGGCGCAAGCACATGGGGCGGGTGACTTAGCCATGCGGCGGAAAATATAACGAGCAGACTGCTGATCAGTAAAAGAGAGCGCATAGGGAACCTGTTGGGAAAAGGATTACTGCGCAATGTCATCCGGCAGGCGCCTCCTGCGGCCGGTGAGCATGGATAACGGCAGGTTGTCCCGCACCTGGAAACTTTCAAACAGCGCTGCCAGCACATGCACGCCCACCAGGCCCATCAGCACATTGGCGGCGGTCTCGTGCAGCAGCAGTGGCCAATCGGCGCCCCACAGGGCATCGACTTCCTGCATCAGCAAGCCGCTGATACCGAGGGTCAGCAGCGCCAGCAACATCAAAATCATCACCAGCGCGCCGAGGGGTGAGTGGCCGAGCCGATGCTGCGGCCGGCGATTGAGCAGCGAGCGCACATGAGCCCGAAGCCGTGTGGGCGTCGGCCAGAAATCCGCCCAACGCGCACTGCGTGGCCCGACGAACCCCCACACCAGCCGCACCAACAGCCAGGCCATGGCGTAATAGCCCAGCCAGACATGCCAGTCGTCACCTGCTTCGTTAAAGAAGTAATTGGCGACAAAGACACCTGCGATGGAGAGGTGAAACAGCCTCACCACAGGGTCCCAGAGGCGTAGGGATTGCGCTGGCATCAGCCCTTGATCTCGGTCTTCACGGCTTTGCCGGTGACCGGGTTGTGGTAGATCTCGACCTTGCGCTTGTCTTTGTCAAAGCCGTAGATCTCGTAGCAGTTGCCGTCGGTGACTTTGAACTTGCTGATCTCATAGCCCTGGGCTTTCAGTTGCTCCTGAAAAGCCTTTTGGTCTTGCCACTGCGAGCGCTCGGCGGTGGTGCATTGTGGGCCTGCGACGGCCAGTGGGCTGGCGACAATCAGCACCAGCAGGAGAATTTTGCGCATAGGAATACTCTCGGCAGAAGTGGGAGTTTTCACTGTGCAAAACCAACCTTAGTGAAAGCTTAGTTGGCAACGAACCGTAACATCTTTACGGGAATAGCACCCGGAAGAACCCTGCATCATGCCGGCGTTTCCTACAGAGAATCTCTTATGCGCCTGCTCCTCGTCGAAGATGATATTGCCCTCGGCCAGGGAATCCGCGTGGCCCTCAGCGCCGAAGGCTACACCCTGGACTGGCTGCAAGACGGCGTCAGCGCCCTGCATGCCCTGCGCAGCGAAAGTTTCGATTTGTTGCTGCTCGACCTCGGCTTGCCACGCCTCGACGGCCTGAGCCTGCTGCAACAATTACGCGCCGAACAGCACGACCTGCCAGTGCTGATCCTAACCGCCCGCGACGGCACCGCCGAACGCATCGCCGGCCTCGATGCCGGCGCCGACGACTACCTGGTCAAACCTTTCGACGTGGAAGAATTCAAAGCCCGCGTGCGCGCCCTGTTGCGCCGCAGCCAGGGCCGGGCGCAGCCTTTGCTGGAGCACGCTGGCGTCAGCCTCGACCCGGCGACCCAGCAAGTCAGCTACCAGGGGCAAGACATCATCGTCACCCCCATGGAATACCAACTGCTGCACCAACTCATGGTGCGCCCCGGCAAAGTCGTCACCCGCGAACGTTTGTCCCGTGCGCTGTATGGCTGGCAAGACCGCGTTGAGAGCAACACCCTCGAAGTACTTATCCACAACCTGCGCAAAAAGCTCTCCACCGAGCTGATCCGCACCGTGCGTGGCGTTGGTTACGTAGTGGAACTCAAGGCATGAACTCGGTCCGCGCGCGAATTCTCATTCCGGTGCTGATTTTGATTCTGCTGGGCAACGGCCTGATCTGCTGGTTAGTACTGCGCGACAGCCACCACGAAATCGAAGAGGTCTACGACGCCCAACTCGCCCAAAGTGCCCGGCTGCTGCAAGGCGTGCTGCGCCAACGCGACCCCGGGGACGCCGACTGGGACCGCCTGCACGAAGCCTTCGACCAAGCCATGAGCCGCGTCGGCGAACACGGCGCCGCCCACCCCTACGAAACCCGGCTGACCTTCCAGATCTGGCGCAGCGATGGCGAGCTGCTCGTACGCTCTGCCGAAGCGCCCACCCTCGTTGCACCGCCCACCACATTCGGCCCCCACGACCTGGAGGAAAACGGCAACGAATGGTGTGCCTTTCTGCTGGCCGACCTGCAGCAAGGCCTGTTGATCTGGGTGGGGGAGCGTGACGACATTCGCCAGCACGTGATCCAGCGCATCCTCCGTCACAGCTTATGGCCGACCCTCATCGGCGTGCCGCTGCTGACCCTGTTGATCTGGTTGGCCATCGGCTGGGGCCTTAAACCCATGCGCGCCATGGCCCAAGCCATTCGGGGACGCAATACCGATACCCTGAAACCGCTGCAACTCAATCCGCTGCCCGTAGACCTGGAGCCGATGCAAACGGCGCTGAATAAACAGCTGGTGCAGATGGATGAACTGCTGGAGCGGGAACGACGCTTCATCGCCGACGCGGCCCACGAACTGCGCACGCCGCTGGCGATATTGCGCATCCATGCACAAAACGCCCAAAGCGCCGGCACCGAAGAACAGCGACGAGAAGCCCTGGATTTCCTGGTGAGCGGCGTGGACCGCGCGACCCGCGTGGGTAGCCAACTGCTGACCATGGCGCGGATTGAACCGCAACTGAGCAACCCCGTACGCAGCAGCGTGCGACTGACCGAACTGGTGCGCGAAGAACTGGCAGAGCTGACACCGCTGGCAATGGCAAAAGGTGTGGAGTTGGTGCTGGAAGGGGACGAGGACTGCGTGATCGAAACAGAACCGGTGGCGCTGGCGATTGCCCTGCAAAACCTGGTGACCAACGCGCTGAACTTCTCACCGGCCGGGAGTGAAGTGAAGGTCGTGGTCAGGGTGTTGGAATCGGGGGCGGTGCACCTGTGTGTCGAAGATGCCGGGCCGGGGATTGATGAGGAGCAAAGGGGGCGGTTGTTCGAGCGGTTTTACAGCCAGGGAAATGCCAATGGTGCAGGGCTGGGATTGGCGATTGTGGAGATGATCGTGGGCAAGATTGGCGGGCGGTTGGAGTTGGTTAATTTGCAGGCGGGTGGGTTGTGTGCGCGGTTGAGGTTTGATGAACGTGAGACTGGCTAAGCCGTCTTCAGGCATATCCGCCTCTACTGTAGGAGCGAGCTTGCTCGCGAAAAACCTGAGGGCGCTGCGTTCATTCAGGCCCCCCGCGTCATCGTTAACGACCATCGCGAGCAAGCTCGCTCCTACAGTGGGTGCGTTTGGCCTCTCATTCCGGAAAAACTGGTTATGAAGATTGGAGGGGCGTTTTCGTTGGACTCGTTTAGTCGTCACAGGCCAGGTAAAGCGCTGCACTTTTCGGAAAAGCTTGTTTGGTAAGTTTTTCAATACCTTCTATTTGTACTGGCGTAAGTAAATAGTCATAGACGCACTCACGTTCTGTTTTCCAGCCCATGATGGGTAATAAGTCTTCGGCCATCACATGGAGTGGGATTTCAGCCGAGATATCGTCGCTTCCTGCGGGTACCACATATATCAGGTGCCTCATGGCTCTATCCTTCGTTTGTCATCTGCGTCTTTGGTCCGTTCACCTGTGATCGGATTGAACTCTCCCAAATGTTTTCCGCGGTGGTTATATTTCTCTACTTTTCCTCGTTCGAAGTCCCATTCATAAATGTAGCTATTTAGTTCTTTCCAACGAGGTCTAAGTCCTCCCCCGCCTTTTATTACTGTTTTGGATGGGGCGCGAATAGCATTGGGGAAAGCCGGTAAAAATTTTGGTTTTGGGTGGTACATATGATCACCCGGCCGAACACTCACCACCACATACAGCGGCCGAACCCCGGACTCCACCGGAAACACCAGAATAAAATCCCGATACTCCGGCGGGTAAATCGGATTCACCAAAATCTGCTTCGCCGTCTCAGTCGGCGGGTAGATCCACATCACCGGTGCTTGCGGCGCAGCCTCCAGTGCCGGAATGCCAAGGGTGTCGCCCGGATCAACGGCGGGTGTCCAAATCAGCTCCACGCCCTCGCCAAGATCCGCCACGAACTGGCTATCCCGGCCCTGAAACTGCACCACCTCAATCATCTGCCAATCAGCATTTTTGCCGGTGTAGAACCCGTAACCTTGAAGCGTCCCATCGGCGCGCTGCTCGATATGCAGCCGCATCTGTGAACGGGCTTGTTGCAGGGCGCGTAATTGGTCTTCGCTGTAAAGCGCGCTATCTCCAAGTTCCGACGGCCAGGCCAGTGCCACCAATCCTGTGAGCAGGCTGCCCGCTGCCGCACCGACCACCGCGACGGCTGAGTCCAGCGCCGCCGTGCGCAACACAAGCTGGCCAAAGCCGATGGGCAGGGCGCTGCCGCTGATTTTCTTCAGGGCTACGCCGCCGTGACTGTCTACCTCACGCCCGCCCAACAGAGTGAAGTGTGCGTAATCCTTGATCAGCTCCAGCGGCACATAACCCGAAGGGTTGCTGTAGCTGATGATGCCGTCCGGCAATTGGCACGACTTGGCGAATACATAGCCCGGAGTTTTGGCTGGCTCAGGCGCGGGGGAGGGAGCTGCGTCATGCACATCAACGAACGGCGAGTAAGGCACCCGCGCAGGTTGCGGGGTCAGAATTCGTTGCTTCAGCTGTTCGTCTTCGGTGATCGGGTAGCCGCGTTCTGGCATGGCGGGCTCACTTCCTTGTGCAGGGAAGTGAGCCTAGGGAGGCGGGCAGGAACCTGAAATTCGGGTTGTTCGATGGTGCGTGTGGGAAACGTCAGTTTTACCGATCGGCTCAGTGAAGAGTGGGCGCCGATTATTCCGTCTGTGAGCGCCGAATCGCCTCACCCAATACGGCAGCGCGATTGCGCAACTCGTCCAACCTGTCGTTCAACGCCATGTATTCAGGCACGCGGTACGAAACGCCGTCTCTGGCGTGCTGGCCAATGATGAGGTCGTTGAACGACCCCATCCCACCGTATGCGGAACGCAAATAGGTGATGCCGGAATAATCGGAGCTTTCCAGCAGGGTTTTGACCTTGCGCATCCAGCGGCTCCAATGGGCATCCCCATCGCTCTCCAGCAGGAGGGCAAGCTGTTCAAGCACGTCGATCAGCTCTGTGGTTTTGGGTCCCATGGGGTGTTTCCTTGGCGGTTGAATGGCGCGGGTGTCTTTAGAATTGGTACTTCAGGCCAACCGTCATACTACGCGGGTCAAGAACGCCAAGGTGAAGCGATCGGTTACCGGGGTGGTTTCTCCAGCATCTGCACGCACACGTCATGCATCAAGTCGCGGGTGAAATCTCGGCCGTGGAAGCAACGCTTGATGTAGTCCATCAGTTCATCGTAATGAGGGGCCAGGGCGGTCATGAGAGGGTGGGGTGCGGACATTGCCGGGACTGGTGTTTATGAGGTTAGTCGCATCATTGCGGGTTGAGGGGAAGATGGCGAGGGGTCATCGAAATCGGTGCGACCACAGGCTCGTTTCGATTATTGCGAGTTTCGTTTATTTCGTTTAGGTTGGCTTTCAACCAAGTTGCTTAACGCCGGAGCTGCATCATGACCGCCAACCACCTCCCCAAAACGATGCTTCCGTTGGAAAAGGAAGTCGAAGCCGCCGTGCAGGGCCAGCGTGAACTGGCTTCACTGCTGTCGACCAAATTCGAGACCCAGCGCATCGACATCTTCGATAAAGAAGACAAGCCCCACACCCTCGTACTGCCGACCTCGGCTCTGCGCTTGCTGGTCGACATCCTGGGAGAGCTGGCTATCGGCAACGCCGTCAAAGTCGTGCCGGTGCATGCCGAACTGACCTCGCAAGAGGCTGCCGACCTGCTTAATGTTTCACGTCCGCACTTGGTCAAGATGCTGGAGGAGGGGGCTATTCCGTTTACGAAAACGGGGCGGCATCGGCGGATACGCTTTTCGGATTTGATGGCGTTCAAGCAGCGGCGTGATGATGAAAGTCAGGACGCGATGGAGGAGTTGGCGCAGCAGGCTCAGGAGTTGGGAATGGGGTATGGCGAATGAGGTGTGCTTTTAATCCTGCGCTAAAAGGACAAATAAATCTGCCCCTTCCGGTCTGGTTATAGAGTCTAGCTGGACGATATAGAGTGATTCATAGATCTTATTGTGTATTTAGAATTTTTATATTTTTATTTAGTTGTTTTAGTTCTTTTACGATGTTTGGGCCGAAGCCATGCTCTGATGACTCACTTCGTTCGAACGTTTTTATATCTAGTCTGGATATACTTTTAAGCTTACGCGTGAATATGTAAGGGTTTCCCACTCTATGAAAACTACAGTTAACTGTGATGGCGGTATCGCCGATGAATTTATATAGCCCGCCATATTGCCCCCAAGCAAAACTGATTTGCTGATCTGGTGCGAGAAATGGAATTCCGTGGATAATTGGCCCGGAGGTCATTTCACTAGGCATTTTTTCTGGCACTGGTATGCTGAACGCCTCGGCTGGAAGTAATCTGTCTGATCTAAAAGCTATATCGTAAGCTGCGCCTTTACCTATATTTTTTATCGTTAGGCAAACGAATGAAGGCCTTGTCAAATCTGGGTTTGCATAGACGATAATTAGTGGGTCCGTCGAAGATCGGTAAACTATGTATGTCACTAGTGTAGAAGTGGTGGCAATCAGTGCCATAAATACCGATATCCAATCGCTAATAGACATGCTTTGCTCCGTTTAGATGTTTGGTGAGTTGGTTTATAGATGGTCATTTCATGGATTAGGTTTAAGTGGATTTCTGTTTAGTAAGGTTTTCGGTGCTCGAGTTTTTATCTGCGGCTGTTTACATGTTTTGAGTTTAAGTGCTAGCGTTCCGGAAGTGTATGTGGAGAAATTGTTTTATGGTACTTTTATTTTTTTGGTCGAACGCCTGCCAGGAAACTTCGTACAGCATTCCATAATCATATTGTTATCCTCATTTGATTTTTGGGGCCCTATTGCTATCAATAGGGCTCGTTTTTCCACATCGTTCAAGGTTAGGCCAAATACGTAGATTTTTTTCTTAAAGCAGAAATTTTTAGCCACAAAGGCTGACTTCCTGCGGTGGACCGTTCTCGCTATCGTCCCCCGTCGCTGCCAATTCAGCGACCGGGCTTGAGAATCCGAAACAATAGGCGCATAGGCGCCACCATCCATTAGAATGCTGGCGCTATTTTGTGCTCGCATATCTGTGCCATGGCGGCTATGCGTGGGAGACCTTCGGGTCTGCCGGGTTTTCCTATTGTCCCGGTTTCTCAGCCCGCGCATAGCTGCCACCCATTCGCATGAGAAACGAACGTGGCAGCTCTCTACATTAGGAGCTAAGCCAATGAGCGTTTCTGTCAGATCGTTTTTTTGCTGTACCGCAATCCACACCCCGGCCCATGCCGGAGGTGCCCAATGATCAACCCTCCTCTAAACACAACCCTCGGCGTCATCACCTTTTCCACCTGTGGCGCTTCGCCCGATCTTCACCATTTGTTCCGCGTTAATTCCGGTGTACCCATTCGTGATGCGCTGGAGCACGCTTCCGTCTTGCTTCACTGTTCAAAAATGCTGGCGCTGGATGCTGCCATGGATAAGGACGCCGACCGTTACGCCTGGGCGGCGCATTATTTGGGGGAGATGGCGAAGGCGGTGGTCGATGATTTGGCGAATGGGATGTTGCCGAATGGGGTGGTTGGGGTTTAGGCAGGTGGTTTTGTGGTGTGGGGGAGGGCCTCATCGCAGGCAAGCCAGCTCCCACATTTTTGATCGCGTGTAGATGAAAAAAAAGACCTTGGTATCCAAGGTCTTTTTTTTGGTCTGGCGATTTGTGGTGACGCTGCTCAGCTCAGAGCACGTGCCTGGATATCAGCTTCGATATCTCAACAATCGAGGTCTTCCCGGTGAATTCAAACTTCACTTTCCCCACGGCCGAAAAATAAATCTCCAGCTCTGAATCCAGGTCAAACGTGCCGGACGTTTCCACCGAGTACGCGACGATGTTTTTGTAGGGCAGGGAGGTGAAGTCTTTTTTGCTGCCGGTGATGCCTTGTACGTTGACGGCGATGATGCGTTTGCTGGTGAAGACAACGCCGTCGCGCATGGCTTTGTAGGCGTCGATGATGTGTTCGTCATCCAGCAGCAGGGACGATACGCGTTCGGCGTATTCGTTGTTTTGCTTGAGTTTGAAGAAGCCTTTGTTGGTGAAGTCGATCATTGGGACGGTCCTTGTGTGTGGTCAGTTGGGGCGCGTTCGGTGGTTGATCGTTCCCACGCTCTGCGTGGGAATGCATCTTGTGACGCTCCGCGTCACCATTTCGCAAGGCTTGAGTCTTACGCCGGCAGGTGGACGCAAGAGCCTGCGGGGCGGCATTCCCACGTGGAGCCTGGGAACGATCATCAGTGGTGGTGGCGGGTGTTGGGTTCCTTGAAGGGGGTGTATGGCGTTTTGCTGGCGGATCTGTATCTAACACCCGCGTGTTCTGCGCCCTACCATGGCGCCCACCATCGAAGGAGTTTGCACCATGCCCGAACTGTCCAGCTTACTTGCTTATGGCCTGATCTCTCTCGGCATGGTGCTGACGCCCGGCCCGAACATGATTTACCTGATCTCGCGGTCGATCTGCCAGGGTCGTATGGCGGGTTTGATTTCTCTGGGCGGGGTGGCGATGGGCTTTGTCGTCTATATGCTTTGCGCCGCGCTGGGCATCACTGCGTTGGTGATGGCGGTGCCCTATGCCTATGACGCGCTGCGACTCGGTGGGGCTTTGTATCTGGTTTACCTGGCCTGGCAGGCGGTCAAGCCTGGTGGCCGTTCGCCGTTCCAGTTGCGAGACCTGCCCCAGGACAGCCCGCGCAAGTTGTTCATGATGGGCTTTGTCACCAATCTGCTGAATCCCAAAGTGGCGGTGCTGTATTTGTCGCTGCTGCCCCAGTTCATCGACCCCAATGGCCACGGCAGTGTGCTGGCGCAATCGCTGGTGTTGGGCTTTACCCAGATTCTGATCAGCGTGAGCGTTAACGCGACGATTGCCATCATGGCCGGCTCCATCGCGGTGTTTTTCGTGACCAGACCCACGTGGCAGGTAGTGCAGCGCTGGCTGATGGGAACGGTGCTGATGGGCCTGGCCGTGCGCATGGCGGTCGAAGGGCGGCGGTAAGCTGCTCTTAAAGGCCGGCAGTTTTTTCGGCCGCGCGAAAACGCTCCATCAATTCACCGAGTTTTTCCAGGTACAGGTCCGCCTGGAAGGCCTTGCCGGCCAACGGGTCGTAAAGTGCCACGCACAACCCGGCCGCACGTGCCGAGGTGGCGCCGGTGAAGCTGTCTTCGATGGCCATCACCCGTTCCGGCGGCAAGCCCAGGCGCTGGCAGGCCAGGGTGTAGGGCTCCGGGCTGGGTTTGCCGGCGCTGACGTCGTCCAGGCTGATGGAAAATTCGATGCAGTCCAGAACGCCCAGGGTTTCAAGGTTGGCGTCCACCGCTGAACGGCTGGAGTTGGAGACGCACACCTGGCGCACCCCCATGGCCTTGAGTTGGCGGATGCAGCGCACGGCGCCTTCGATCTGCTGCAGCGTATGGCGTTTGGCAATGTAGTGGTCGTGGATGCTGCGCCGCCATTCCTGGGGCGTGAGACTGGCAGGCATGCGCGGTTGCAGGGCCGTCCACACATCCACGATGTGAATGCCGCAGAAGGTTTCCAGGGTGATATCCGACATGTCGACGTCCCATTGCTCACAGGCCGTGAGCAATGCCTGGTAGTGCAGGGGCTCGCTGTCGAGCAGGGTGCCGTCGATATCCCAGGCTATGGCGATTGGTGTCATGGGGTGCGTCCGTTTAAAAGTGTCAGTGTGAAAGTGAGCGGTACAACGTGCGGTAGGCCTGATAGCCCGCCCGATACACCTCGGCGTGGTCGGGGTTGGGTTCGATGCGTTCGCCCAGGCTGACAAAGCGCGTCACCCCGTTCCAGTCATCGCTCAGGCCTGCGCCGATGGCCGCAACCCACGCTACGCCGAGGCTGGAGCCGGGATGGCCACGCAGACACTGCAACGGCTGTTGCAGCACATCCGCGACGATCTGCATCCAGACCCGGCTGTTGGAGCCGCCGTCAGACACGGTAAAACGCTCGGCCCGGTGGCCCATGTCGATCAAGGTTTCGACGTGATGAGCGATGGCGTAGGCATAGGCCTCCAGCAAGGCGCGCCAGAGGTGCCCGCTGTCGTGGGAAAGGGTCAGCCCCTGAATCACACCGCGTGCGGCGGGATCATGGATCGGGGTTTTCTCGCCCAAAAAGTAAGGCAGCATCAGCACCCCGGCAGCCCCGGCCGGGCGGGCGTCTGCCAGGCCGTCCAGGTAGCGGTGGATGGAAACCCCTTCGCTGTCGGCGGCGGCCTGGAATTGCCCGGCAAAGTTGCGCACGAACCAGTTGAGGCCGGAGCCGCCGGTCGACATGCACCCGTTGGGCATGTAGAGGCCCGGTATCAGGTGGTAGTCCAGGTAAAGCCGCGGGTCGGGGCGAACCTGGTCGGTGGCCGTCAGGATGTCGATGGCACCGCCAAACTTCAGCAGCACATCACCCGCCTGATTAACCCCCGCGCCGTAGGCCGACGCGATCATGTCGGCCGCCCCGCCAATCACCGGTGTACCGATGGGCAGCCCGGTGTGGGCAGCCCCTTCGGCGTCGAGCCGGCCCATGACTTCGTGGGAGTTGACCTTGTGCGGAATGGCACTTCGCGCCAAGTGGCTCAGGGCAATCAGGTCGTCATCCAGGGTGTCGTCCGCGACGTTGACGAACCCTGCTTCCAACGCCCAGTTCTGTTCGATGGCACGCTCGCCCGTGAGGCGCCAGTTGATGTAGTCGTAAGCACCGAACACCGTCGCAATCCGTGAAAAAATGTCCGGCTCATGCTGTTCGAGCCAGCGCAGTTTGGCGCTGACCAGTTGTTGGTTGATGCCGTTGCCGGCCTTGGCCAAAAACGCCACTTCATCCTGTTCTGCCCGTAACTGGGCGACCTGTTCCCCGCAGCGTCCATCGCTTTGCTGGATGCTGGGCCGCAGCAGTTGCCCGTCGGCATCCAGCAGCACCACGGCTGGCAACATGCCGGTGACACCGACCGCGCCGATTTCGGCGGGGTCGATGGCGCTGTCACTGAGCAACTGGCGGCTTATTTCACCGACATTGCTCCACCATTGCCGAGGGTCTTCCTCCGCCCAGCCCGGAGCCGGTGAGCTCAGGGTGACCGGGCGGGAGACGATCCCCAGCACCTGGTTCGGCAGGCGTATGAGCATGCCGATGGTGGAGGTGGTTCCGATATCGATGCCTAACACACAGGTCATGACGTTCTCGCTTATCAGAGGCAGTGCTTAGCGCAGGCCGTGGACGACATCCATGAAGCGTTTCACGCGGTCACCGTCCACCGCATTCCAGGTGTTGCCGTCGACCTTGAAGTGCGTGCCGATCACCACGCCGCTGGCCAGGGAAAGAATGTCGCTGACGTTGTTGATATTGACCCCGGTGTTGGCGAACACCGGCACGTCCTGAATGGTTTCGCACACGGCGCGCAGGTGCGAGACCTCAGACGGCATGCCGGTGATCGGCCCGGAGACCAGGATCGCGTCGGCCATCGAGGAGAACACCGCACTCTTGGCGCGCAGTTCGATCGGACGGCTGTCCAGTGAGTGGGCGAATTCAGCGTTGATGTTGAAGAGCAGCTTCATGTCGTCACGGCCCAGGTTGTGGCGCAGGCGTGAGGCGGCGGCGCAGTCGGGAGCCCAAACACCCATGTCGGAGGCAAACACCCCGGTGAAGATTTCCCGTACGAAACGCGCACCCGTGGCCGCACCGATGGCGACGCTGGCGAGCGGGTCCCAGAGGAAATTCACCCCGAACGGCACCTTCAACTCAGCCTTGGCCGCCTGCACGATGGCGGTCATGGCCGACAGGGCTTCCGGGGAAGCCTTGAAGACGTACGGGCGATCGTTCTCGTTGCCGAACATGATCGCGTCGACGCCGCCGTCCTGCAGTTTATGGATGTCCTGGATAACGCCTTCAATCAGCTTATCCACGCCACCGTCGGCGTCATACAGCGGAGAGCCGGGCAGGGCACCGATATGCGCCATGGAAATCACTGCTTTTTTCTTGCTACCAAAAAAATCGAAGACCATTTTCTGCTCCATCAACAACGCTTGGTGAGTGCGATGCCGCCTAGGACGGATCGCTGAGAGGCGGTGCGATATGCACCTGGACTTTCGCCGCCTCCAGCGCCAATGCAAGCGCGGGAGGCGGTTCAGCATCAGTTATCAACACATCGATTTCCTTGAGGGTGCCCAGGTGCACCAAGGACATGTGCTGGAATTTCGAGGCGTCGCACAGCACCACCTTCACGCCCGAACGGCGCAGGTAGACGCGCTTGATGTCGGCGTCCTCGAATGAGTAATCAAACAGGCCGGTGGCGGTGATGCCCGATACGCCGATAAACGCGATGTCGAACCACAGGGCCTCAAATTGAGCGACCGCCGTGGGCCCGCCCATGGCCATTTCATCGCCGCGCATGTGGCCGCCGGCCAGGTAAACATCGGCTGCGCTGCTACCCATGCGATGGGCGATGCGCACGCTGTTGGTGAAAAACTTGACGTGAGTGCGGTCCATCAGCAGTTCGGCAAGCATGAAAGTGGTGGTGCCCACATCCAGCGCGATCGTGCGATAGCCCGAAAAAAACGCAGCGGCAGCAGCAGCTATTCTTGATTTGGCTTCATGTTGTTGACGCAGCCGGGCGACGAAGGAGGGCTCTTCGCGGTCCATGGCCAGCACCGTTCCGCCATCTGGCAATACGGCGCCGCCACGAATGCGGATGAGCTTTCCTTCGTTCTCCAGCTCCAGCAAATCCCGGCGTACAGTCATGTCTGAAACTGCCAGGGTGGTGGCGATATCCATGACCGAGACTTCGCCCTGTGTCGCGAGGGTTTCCAGAATCCGGGCATGGCGAGTTTGTGAAAGCCTGCGAGGGCGCTCCGCTGTCGTTGAGCGGTTGGGTGACGCGATGTCTTTATCCATTTCCATGGGGGTACTCCTGATCGCAGTCAATGCCTGAGCGGACAATTGATTGCATGTTAACGATAAAAGCAAACATTTCAAACATTTTGTGTTTTATTTTGTTCGGTAAATTGTTATATCTGTGCCAACGGTGTTTGGCACCTCTGTCAGGGGATCTTCATGAGCAATAACTCGGCTTCTGCTTCTTTCTCTCTTCCGGGCCTCGCCGGGCAGAGCGCCATAGTAACGGGTGGAGCGACAGGAATTGGACGTGCAATCGCCACGGCCCTGGTCGGCCAAGGGGTAAAGGTCGCGATTTGTGACATTAACCTCGCCGCCGCACAGGACGCCGCCGCCCAGCTGGGACAGGGGGCGATGGCGTTTGTGATGGATGTGCGCAAACGTGAATCTGTTGAAAACGCGTTCGAACAAATCAACCAGGAGTTTGGTGATTACTCGATTTTGATCGCCAACGCCGGCGTTTCGAGCATGCGCCCGGCGCTGGAATTGACCGATGAAGAGTGGGATTTCAACTTCGACGTGAACACCCGTGGCGTGTTCCTGACCAACCAGATCGCGGCCCGGCGCTTTGTGGCGCAGGGCCGTGGCGTGATCGTCAACACCGCCTCCCTGGCAGCCAAGGTCGGCGCGCCGTTGCTTGCGCACTATTCGGCGAGCAAGTTCGCAGTGCTGGGCTGGACCCAGGCCCTGGCGCGGGAACTGGCGGTGCATGGCATCCGCGTCAACGCGGTGTGCCCCGGCTTCGTCAAGACCGGCATGCAGTCGCGGGAGGTGGAGTGGGAGGCCAGTTTGCGTGGCATGACCCCTGAGGCGGTGATTGACGACTATATCCGCCAGACCCCGCTGGGCCGCATCGAAACACCGGAAGACGTGGCTGACGTGGTGGCGTTCCTGTGCAGTGACTCCGCCCGCTTCATGACTGGCCAGGGCGTGAATGTGACCGGTGGCGTTTATATGGGCTAGCCGGTGCTGCACCAGAATGGACATGAAACGCACAAATATCGAACATTAAAAGCGTAAAAAGTTGAATATTTTGTCTTGTAATGTTTTGTTTTGTTCGATTAATATTTCTGGGTCGGAGGGCTGAATAAGGTCGGATCAACGACCGTGCAGCCCTCGAATCAATAACAACAATCGGGCGGCGCCTTGAACGGTGCTGGCGAGGATCAGCATGGCCTCCATCGAACTTGATCGTGTTTCCAAGCGTTATCTGGAAAACGCTTATAGCGTTAAGGACATTGATCTGAAGATCGACGACGGAGAATTCGTCATCTTTCTCGGGCCATCGGGATGCGGTAAATCCACCACGCTGCGCATGATCGCAGGGCTGGAAAGCATCAGCTCCGGCGAGTTGCGCATCGGCGGGCAAAACATGACCAACGTCTCCCCCAGAGACCGCAACATCGCCGTGGTCTTTCAAAGCTACGCCTTGTACCCCCACATGACCGTGTTCCAGAACCTCGCCTTCGGCTTGAAGATGCGTGGGGTTAACAGCACCGAGATCCAGCGCAAGGTTCAGGAAGTCGCCGAACTGCTGGGCCTGGTTGCATTGCTGGAGCGCAAGCCGGGCGCGTTGTCGGGTGGCCAGCGCCAGCGTGTGGCGTTGGGCCGTGCAATCGTTCGTGAGCCGCAGGCGTTCTTGCTGGATGAGCCGCTGTCCAACCTCGATGCACAACTGCGCGCGGAAATGCGCCTGGAACTGGGGCGCCTGCACCGCCGCCTGGGCCGAACCATGATTCACGTGACTCACGACCAGGTCGAAGCCATGACCATGGGCGACCGGATTTGCATCATGCGCGAAGGGCGGTTGATTCAGTCCGGGCCACCGCTGGATGTCTACGCCAACCCGGTCGACACCTTTGTCGCACGCTTCCTGGCGACCCCGCCGATGAACCTGATTGGCGCCCACCTTCAAGCCGAACCCGGCCAGGCCATGAGCGTGAAGGTCGACCCGCAGACCCGCCTGTATGTACCGCCCCGGCATTACCCGGCCTATCAGGCGCATGTCGGCCAGCCGGTGATTCTCGGCGTGCGTGCCGAAGACATCTACGAAAAACGGCTTAGCCCCGACTGGCAGCCGATCAAGGTTGAAGTGACTGCACTGGAGGCGCTGGGCGCAGAAAATATCCTGACCGGTCAACTCGGCAACCTTGAAATAGCGGCCCGCCTGGATCGGCGTTTCCTGCCGAAGATCGGTGATGTGGTCGAGTTGTATGTCGATACCGAGCCGATGCACCTCTTCACCCCGGACACGGGACGGGTGATTGCCCGACCTGCTTTGTAATCACTGAACATCCGTTGATTCCACAAGGAGGGCCGACACGAAATGCGCAAAAAAATAGGTTTGCACATCGGCCTTATTCTGGCCTCTGCGTTGATTCTTTTACCGCCGCTGTGGGCGCTTCGAACCAGCTTTGTGCCGGAGTCGATGTCTTACAGCACCGAGCTGATGCCCAGCTTCACGCTGGATAACTACCGGCAATTGTTCGAGCGCAATCACTTCCTGCAGTTCTACGGCAACAGCCTGATCGTGGCGGTGTGTTCGGTGCTGCTGGCGATGCCGTTTGCCACGGCAACCGGGTATGCCTTTGCGCGATTTCGTACCGGCGGCGGCACCGCACGTTTCGTGGTATTGGCGACGCAAATGCTGCCTCCGGTCGCCCTGGTACTGCCCGCGTTTGCCCTGCTGCGCGGGGCAGGGCTGAGCAACTCGTTGACCGGGCTGATCATTGTGTATGCGGCGCTCAACCTGCCGTTTCTGACGTGGATTCTGATGGGCTTTTTCGAGGGCATTCCGGTGGACCTCGAATGGGCGGCGATGACCGACGGCACTACCGCGTGGGGCGCGTTCTGGCGCGTGGTGCTGCCCATCTCGTTGCCGGGGCTGGCGGCTGCGGCCGTGCTCGGGTTCATCCTGGCCTGGAACGAATTTCTCTTCGCGTTAGTGCTCAGCGGCCCCGGCACGGCGACGATTCCCGTCGCACTGGCGGCGTTGCAGACCTCCAACGGAATACAGATTGGCAAGGTATCGGCGGGGGTGGTCCTGGCCATCTTGCCGCTGATCATCGGCTCGATATTCATTCAACGCTTTATCGTCAAGGGACTCACCTTCGGTAGTGTCAAGTAAGTCCTGTGTCGTCGTGGAAAAACCGGCATTACGCCGATCCGAGATAGATAAATAGGGGCATGTCATGGCTATAAAGCGCACGTTACTGATGGTGGTCAGCACCGTCACACTCCTCTCTGCGGCCGTTCAGGCCCAGGCTCAGGACGTTGTCCTGAGGGCGTTGATGGAGGATGTTCCGGAAACACATATCATCGAGGCGATGTTGCCCGAGTTCGAAAAGCAGACCGGTATCAAGGTCGAGTTCGAGAAGATCGGCTACAGCGACATGCACGACAAGCTGGTCTCACAGCTGATTGCACCGCAGAGTTACTACAACTTGCTGGAAGTGGATTTCCTGTGGGCCGGTGAGTTTCCCACCGCGGGTTGGCTGACCAACCTGCAGCCGTTGGTCGATGAGTCAAAATACGACATGGGCGCGTTCATCCCATCCACTGTCGAGCTGCTGGGCAATTCCAGCAAGGGGCTCTACGCCGTCCCGATGTACAACTACTCCATGGGCCTGATCTATCGCAAAGACCTGCTCAAGGACCCCAAGCTGGCGGCGGCCTATCAACAAGCCAACGGCAAGCCGCTTGAGGCTCCGAAAACCCTTGATGAATACGTGAACATTTCCAAGTTCATGAAGCAGAAGGCCGACGTTGCCGGCGCGGCGATGCAAGGCCAGCGCGGCGACCCCAACAGCATGGAATTCTCCAACTACCTGTTCGCGGCGGGCGGTGCTTACCGCGACGACAAGGGCGCCGTGGTGCTCGACAACCCGGCCGGCAAAAAGGCCATGGCGCTCTACCTGGACAACATCCGCAACGGCTCCCAGCAAGGTGCGCTGTCGGCCACCCTGGATGACACCATGCGCCTGATGTGCAGCGGCAAAGCCTTCAGCACCGTGACCTACTGGTGGATGCTGCCGCAACTGGACAACGCCGAAAAATGCCCGGCCGTGGCCGGCAAACTGGAATTGACCACCATGCCTGGCGGCCATGGCGAAAGCGGCGGCTGGGGCTGGGGCATTCCGAAAAACGTCAGCGAGGCAGAGCAGAAGGCTGCGTGGACGTTCATCCAATGGGTGCAAAGCAAACCCGTCGCCACCGCCCGCGCCTTGCAAGGCCATGCGCCGGTTCGCGCCGATGTCTACCAGGACCCACAGGTATTGGCCAAATACCCGTACTACAAAGCGGCTGCCGAGATCGTCGCCAGCGCCAAGTCCTTCCCGATCTTTGCTTACTCGGCGCAATACGAAGACGTGCTGGGCGCGCAACTGTCGACGGTAGCGGGCGGGCAGGGCACACCCGATGCTGCACTCAAAGCAGCGGCCGATGGCCTCACTAAACTGTTGAAGAAGTAGTTTTATGCTCGCCAAATCAACTGACACTGCTGTCGTGGCTTCCAGCCTTGAGCCTGTGCCACGAAAACTGGCTTGGCGAGCCCGGTTCGACCGGCGCTCGCGTACCGGCTGGGCGTTTGCCCTGCCGGGGCTGCTGGTGCTGGCCATCGTGATGGGATTTCCGCTGGTCTATTCGGCGATCCTTTCGTTCTCGTCCTACACCCTGATGCGTCCCGCCCTGCTGCCGTTGGTGGGGCTCGACAACTTCGTGTCGGTGATGAGCGATCCGGCGTTCTGGGCGGCGACCTGGCTGACGGTCAAATACTCGATCATCACGGTAACGGGGGAGTTCGTGATTGGGTTGGGCATCGCATTGATGCTCAACCGGACCGTCAAGACCCGGCCGCTGTATTTCGCCATGCTGACGATCCCCATGGCTATGTCGCCGGTCAGCGTCGCGTTGATCTGGCGCATGCTGTTGCAGCCGAACCTGGGCATCGTCAACCACCTGCTAAACCAGATCGGCCTGCCGGGGCTGGACTGGCTCGGCTCCCCGGAACTGGCGTTCTGGAGCATGGCGGCGATTGATATCTGGCAACAGATGTCGTTCGTCATCCTGATCCTCGCCGCAGGGCTGGCATCACTGCCACGCGACCCTTACGAGGCTGCCGATATCGATGGTGCTCGCCCCTGGCAGCAGTTTTGGTACATCACCTTGCCCATGCTGCGCCCGGTGGCGGCGATCACTGTTGTGATCCAACTGATTAACGAACTACGTACCTATGACCTGCCTTACGTCCTGACCAAAGGCGGGCCAGGCACCTCTACCGAGGTGCTGAGTTTCTTTGCCTATCGCAAGGCGTTTTTAGGGCTTTCACTTAATGAAGGGTCATCGGCAGCGTTTGTATTGCTGCTGATTATTTTGACGATGACGGTGGTGTTTTTCTGGTTGTTGGAAAGACGGCGCTGAGCGGAGGGAGGGTGTCACTGGATGGCTTTGAGGTAGTCCTTGAGCGCGTCCAGTGGTGCGCTCATTTCTTCAAGCGTTGACGCTTGGCGCACATCCGCCGCCAGCCGTTGCAGCTCGCGCCCCAATACGGTATCTGCGCCGCCGAGGGACACCAGGGCCAATGCCATGCACTCATCGAGCTTTTGCTGAATGCCCTGCACATCGCCCTTGCGCACCAACAAGCCAAACACTTCCCGCTCGTACCCGTCCATGACCAGGTCATCCCGCAGAATCGGGCTTGAGTCTTCTGTTTCGTGAACCAACTTGAGCGCAAAAAGCGCAACAGCTTCCAGGGTTAATTCCATGCTCAAGGCTCCTTAACTCTCGCGCTTGCCTGCGGGCAAAAAAAAGACCGGGGATTGTACCGTCAGGCAAACGCGTAGGGATACACGAACCAGATCGTGATCAATTACCCCATGCGCCGTAAGGCACTTGCCATCGACCTGACGTTAACGTAAACATTGCGCCAGGGCGCTGAACTCAAAAAAGCGCAGGGCGGACCGATCCGGAGCGCTTGATGACTCTAATAAAAACACCTCCACCCAAGCTGCACCGCGAAGCCCGGCTTGCCCGGGAAAAACTCCATCTGGATGGCGAAGTGCCCGATGGCGTACTGCGTGCAGAAATCGATGCATCGTGGCGGCGCAGCCTCAGCCATGGCGTGCATTTCAACGGCAAACATGAACTGACGCTGGAATCGAGCGCCAGTCTTGATGTGCTGTTGGCGAGCAACCGCTTGCTGATCGATGCAGCACTGCCGGCCATCGATTATCTGGCCGAACGCCAAGGCAAGGAAGGCCTGATTATTCTTGCCAATTCCGACGCCACTATTCTCGCCGTTGAGGGCCGGGCAGACCGCCTCAAAGGCAGTGGCCTGCAAGACATCACCCTCGGTGCCTGCTGGAGCGAAGCCGCTCGCGGCACCAATGCCCTCGGCACGGCACTGGTCGAAGCGCGGCCGACGATGATTGATTGCGGCGAGCATTACCTTGATCGCCTCACCGATTTCTCCTGTACCTCGCACCCTATTCACTGCCCCCAAGGCGGCATTCTCGGCGTGCTCGACCTGACCCGCGAAGGTCCGCTGGGCCGGGTTCAGGACAGCTGCGCGTTGCTGGCCATGGCGGTCAGCCAAATTGAAAGCCGGGTGTTCAACGCCAGTTATCCGGACCAAATTGTGCTGGCCTTCCATAGCCGTCGGCAGTACCTGGAATCTCCTTGGCAAGGCTTGTTGGCCGTCAGCCTGGGTGGGCAGATTCTTGCCGTCAGCGCTCAGGCGTGCCAACTGCTGCATGCCGAACGTTCGGCGCTGGTGGGGCGGCGTTGCGAAGAGTTTTTGGGCGGCGATGGGCTGCAGCTTTTGTCGCGACTGCAGCACGGCGGGGTCGGCAGTGTGCAAACCGCCCAAGGTGAGTTTTTCTACAAAACCCTGCGCGCCCCTCAGCGCTCGATCAACCTTGGCAACGCGCCACGCAGCACAGCGAAAACCGCCAAGGCGCAACCCGATCTCCAGGCCCTGGCCGGCAATAACGTGCGTTATGCCCGTGCGCTGCGTATGGCCCGCCAGGGGTTGGCCAACGAACTGCCGGTGTTGCTGCTGGGTGAGACCGGTACCGGTAAAGAGGTGATCGCCCGCGCACTGCACATGGCCGGTACTCGCTGCGAAAAACCGTTCGTGGCGGTCAACTGCGCGGCCATTCCCGAAGGCCTGATCGAGTCGGAGCTGTTTGGCTATCGCGAAGGTGCCTTCACGGGCTCGCGTCGCGGCGGCATGGTCGGGCGCCTGCAACAGGCCCACGGCGGCACGTTGTTCCTCGACGAAATCGGTGACATGCCGCTGGCCCTGCAAGCCCGTCTGCTGCGTGTACTGCAGGACCGTAAAGTCGCGCCGCTGGGCGCGGGTGAAGAGCAAGACATCGACGTGGCACTGATCTGCGCCACTCACCGCGATCTCAAGCAACTGGTTGCCGACAAACACTTTCGTGAAGACTTGTTCTACCGCGTCAACGGCATCAGCGTGATGCTGCCGGCCCTGCGCGAGCGTGATGATTTCCATGGGCTGCTGGGCCAACTGCTGGCCAAGCTCGACGCGCCCACAGTGGTATTGGATGACGAATTGAACGGGCTACTCGCCGGTTATCACTGGCCGGGCAATATCCGCCAACTGGAAATGGTGCTGCGCACCGCGCTGGCCATGCGCGAGCCGGGAGAAACCCTGCTCACCCTCGATCATCTGCCCGACAGCATGCTCGACGACCTCAGCACCACGGCGCGCCCTCAATCGGGGAGTATTCGCGAAAACGAACTGGCGTTGATTCGCCAGTCGCTGGACAGCCACCAGGGCAATGTTCCGGCCGCCGCCGACGCCCTGGGCATCAGCCGCGCGACCTTGTATCGCAAGCTCAAACAGTTGCGCTTGTGATGCAGCGGTTGATTGTGCGGCTGATTGACAGTCAGAACCCCGCTGCCTTGCAAATGGCCTTGCGCTGGCTCTACAGCTTTGTCCGGCCGCACCGCCTGGCGATCGCCGGGCTGCTCGGCTTGTCGGTGTGCGCTTCGTTGCTGGTATTGGTGCAACCGTGGTTGACCAAGCTGCTGATCGATGATGGTTTGCTGGCGCGGGATTTCCCGAAACTGGTGCTTATTGCCGGGCTGATGATTGTCGCCGGGCTGCTGGGCACGGGGTTGTCGGGGATCAATCGCTACCTGCACACACGGCTTTCCGGACGCATCCTGTTTGCGTTGCGCGATGATCTTTATCGGCATTTGCAGACGCTTTCGCCGAGTTTTTACGGCCAGCGCCGCATCGGCGATTTGATGTCGCGCCTGGATGGCGATGTGGCGGAGATTCAGCGGTTCGCCGTGGACTCGTTGTTCTCGGCCGTGTCCAGCGTGATCGGCCTGGTGTGCGCCGTGGCGATGTTGTTGACCTTGTCGTGGAAGCTGTCATTGCTGGCGCTGGTGCTGATCCCGCTCGACGTTCTTTGGCTACGTTGGATGCGGCGCAAGGTTGAGCGTGATGTGCGCCAGTTACGCGAGCGCTCCGCGGACATGTCGTCGTTCATGGTCGAGACGTTGCCGGTGATGAAGTTCATCCAGTCGGCCGGCCAGCAGCAGCGTGAATCGCAGCGTTTACAGGCGCTGGGGCAGGGCTACATGAGCCAGTTGCTGCGGCTGCAGGTCACCGAGTTTTTCACTCAGGCAGTGCCTGGAACGTTGACGTCGTTGTCCCGTGCCTGCGCGTTTCTGATTGGCGGTTATTGGGTGGTCCAGGGCACTTGGCAGCTAGGGGCGTTGATCGCGTTTTCGACGTATTTGGGCATGGCCGTCGGCCCGGTTCAGAGCTTGCTGGGGCTGTATGTTGCGATTCAGCGGATGACCGTCAGCCTCGGGCGGGTCATGGAGTTGCGTGGCGAAGAGCCGACCGTGCTGACACCCGTTGAGCCCAAGCCGATGCCAACCTGCGGCGACCTGCGTTTCGACAATGTGCACTTCACCCATCCCGGACGCACCACGACCCTGCGCGGCATCGAAGCGCACATTCCCTATGGCTTGAAAGTGGCGCTGGGCGGCGGCTCCGGGGTGGGTAAAACCACGCTGATTGATCTGCTGCAACGCCATCACGACCCGCAATCCGGCCGCGTTTTGCTGGGCGGCGTCGACCTGCGTGATCTGGACCTGTTCCAGTTGCGTCGGCGCATCGCGGTGGTCAGCCAGGATATCGTGTTGTTTCGCGGCAGCCTGGCCGACAACCTCGCCTATGCCGTACCGGATGCCAGTCGCGAGGCGATTGCCAACGTGGCGCGGCTGGCACAACTCGACAGCTTGATTGCGTCCTTGCCCGAAGGGCTCGACAGCCCCTTGGGCGAGCGCGGCCAGCAGTTGTCCGGTGGTCAGAAACAGCGGATCGCGATTGCCCGGGCGCTGCTGCAAGACCCGCTGATTCTGGTGTTGGACGAAGCGACTTCGGCGGTGGATGAAGCCACCGAGCGCGAAGTCATCGAGGCGATTGATCGACTGTTTGCCGGGCGCACACGGATCCTGATCAGCCATCGTCCTTCAACTTTGGCGGATGCCGACGTGCGCTTCGAATTGCTGGACGGCCTGCTCATCTCAAAAACGGTGCTGCATGAAGCCTGAGTTGCGTATTGGTGTGGTGGACAGCGGCCACTCGGCGGCGCGAGTTGTCGCGGGTCGTCGGTTTTCGCTGCTGGAAGACGGATTGGTCGAGGGCGACTTGCATGAAGATCCACTTGGCCACGGCACGGCGGTAATTGAGGCCATTGGGCGACGGGCACCGTCGGCGGTTTTTTGTGTGGGCCAGGTATTCGACCAGCGCGGGGTTTCCAGCGCCTTGCAGATCGCCTCGGCCATCGATTGGCTGGTTGCGCAGGAGGTGCGGCTGATTAACCTGAGCCTGGGCCTGCGCCAGGATCGCAGCTTGCTACGGGAGGCCTGCGCGGCAGCAGTCGCACGTGGCGTTTTGCTTTGTGCGTCCAGCCCGGCTCAGGGAGACGGCGTGTTTCCGGCCCGTTATCCAGGCGTGCTGCGGGTGACCGGTGACGCCCGCTGTGCAGAGCATGAATGGTCGTGGCTGGACAGCGCCCAGGCTGATTTTGCGGCGTGTGTGCAGGGCGCCTATCCAGGGCAGTCGGGTGCGAGCCTGGGGTGTGCGGCGCTGAGCGGGCACATTGCCGGTTTACTGGCTGCACGACCGGGTGCCAGTAACGGACAGATCTTCCAGTGGCTGCGGGAAAACGCCCATTATCGTGGCCCGGAACGGCGCTTGGGCCCATGACGGCCATCGTCATTCTGGGGGCTGGTCCGGCTGGCGCTGCGGTGGCATTGGGGCTGCGACGGCTTGGCTTTGCGGTAAGCCTGATCAGCGAATGGCGCCGCTTTGCAGCGCTCGAAGGCGTTTCCGTACGAGTGCTGGAGGCGTTGCGCAGTGCGGGCCTGCATCACGCATTGGCGGATGCGGCGCTGCCGTCTCAACGGCAAGTTTCGTGGAACGGCCAGCAGCATGCGCAGAACATTGAGTACCTGTTGGACCGGCCCGCTTTCGACCGTGGCCTGCGCGAAGACTTGCGCCTGGCGGGCGTGGAATTGATTGAAGGGCGGGTGCTCAATGTCCATCGCTCATCGATGGGGCATCGAATCGAAGTCGAAGGCCGCGAAGCACTGATTGCGCAGTTTCTGGTGGAGGCCCGTGGACGGCAGGCGCCGGCGCATGGCAAAGGCCCGCGCGGGCCGGAGACGGTGAGCTTGTTGAGCCGCTGGCAAGGCGCGCCGGGTACGACAGCCAGTGCGGTGGAAAGCCTTGAGGATGGTTGGGCATGGATGGCGCGGCGCTCAGATGGTCAGTGTTATTGGCAGTGGACGGTGGACGTGGCCAGCGCGCAATTACCCGCCAAGGCGATGTTGCTTGATCACTGCCGGCAACGGCGTCAAGGCTCGCAGTGGGCGCGAGTTTTTTTTGGTTCCGGGCCTGAGAGCGATCTGCAGGTTCATGCGCGCAGCAGTACGGCGATTCTTTGCCCAACCGTCTGTGGCGACAATTGGATTCGGGTCGGCGATGCCGCGATGGCGGTGGACCCGTTGTCGGGCAATGGGATTTTCCAGTCGTTGTCCTCGGCGTTGCAGGCGCCGGCGGTGATCAACACGCTGCTGCGCAAACCCGAGCGGGCGACGCTGGCGCAGCGTTTTCATCAGCAACGGGTGCAACAGCTGTTTTTGCGGTTTGCGCGAATCGGTCGGGATTTTTACGCCGATGAGCAGCGGTGGGTGCAGCAGCCGTTCTGGCAGGCTCGACGGCAGTGGCCGGATGCAGAACTGGCGCATGCGGCGATGGATTTTGCTGCGGTGAGGGTCGAGCGTGCTCCGGTGCTCAAGGATGGGTTTGTCGATGAGGCCGACGTGGTGATTACGCTGGATCAGCCATTGGGCATTTGGCATGTGCAAGGGGTCGAGTTGGCGCCGCTGGTGCGGCGCCTGCGCAACGAGCCCGCCGAGCAGGTGCTGGCGGGCTTGACGATGGAGCAGGGAAGGGCCGTTCGCAGTTGGCTGTTGGCTCAGGGGTTCAAGCCTTGATGGATGTAGAAAAGCGCACACCGTGTTTTTCAGGTAGACCGAGGTGCTTGCGTTGCAGCATGGGTATCTACGCATCTTGAGTCGCTGATGCCTATTGAGGACATATCCGTTGCTGCGGTCAGGGCTTCTGTTGGTTCCGCCCTTACGGCGGCTCACTTTTGATAGAGCGCAAAAGTAAGCAAAACGCTCTTGCCCCACCACTCGGCACCTCGCTTGGGCTCGGCGTGCCCTCACGCAGGCTT
>Ga0247816_10000213_pt1 | contig 35665 bp, 27 predicted proteins | sample UWRJL209509C1_FD_179930 | JGI IMG/M metagenome (GOLD analysis project Ga0247816, IMG submission 179930) | Plant litter microbial communities from Arlington Agricultural Research Station in Wisconsin, United States - UWRJ-L209-509C-1 | ecosystem: Environmental > Terrestrial > Plant litter >...
TGCATATATCGGTCTATAACGGGCCACTCGTATCGGTGATACTGGGCCAGTCCTATCGGTGATACCGGGCCACTTAAACAAGTTGTATTTTACAGGGTAAATAAATCCGTAAAATATGGCTGGCCACCGAAAAGACATGTTAGATATCCGAAGAATAATTCAATTGAAGTCCCGTGGAGAAAGCAACCGATCCATAGCCAGGTTGTTGGGCATAAACCGTAAAACGGTAAATGAGTACATTCTAAACCTGGGCTCTTCCGGAAAGGACTTTTCAGAACTTAGTCGTTTAGACGAAGAAACCCTTACATCTATCTTACCTGAATCCAAAGCATTCAATAAGCCGCAATGTTATGATGACCTGCAGGCAATGATTCCTGCTTTCAGTATAGCCTTGAAGCAATCTGGGTTTACCTATTTAAATATCTGGGATGACTATCGCAAAAAATATCCCGAAGGATATGGCTACACCCAATTCAAAGAACATGTACAGAAAGCCTTTGCCGTGCAGCATGCTTCATTTCATATGGAGCAGATCATGGGCGAAAAGCTGCTAATTGACTATGCTGGTGATCGACTCCAGCTGACCGATAGAGAGACTGGAGAAACAAGGGCAGCAGAGCTGTTTATCGGCATCCTTGGAGGTAGTGGGTATACTTATGTCGAAGCGAGCGAAAGCCAGCGGAAAGCTTCTTTTTTTAATAGCATTAAAAGATGCTTTGAATTCATTGGAGGCGTGCCTAAACTGATTGTCACCGACAACTTAAAATCAGCAGTAACACAAGCTCATCGTTATGAGCCTGAACTAAATAAAGACTTTAAAGCCTTTGCACTTCACTATGGTACGGCGGTATTGGCTACCCGGGCAAGGAAGCCAAAGGATAAAGCATTAGTTGAGAATGCTGTACGACTGGTTTATCAAAGAATCTGCTTTGCTTTAAAAGACCAGGTGTTCTTTGATCTTCATTCAATGAATCAGGCAATCAAGCCACTACTTGATCTTTATAACTTGCGGATGTACCAACAAAGACAGACCAGTCGTACACAATTGTTTATCGAGCAGGAAAAACCCCTGCTATCTCCATTACCAGTCCAGCCATATGAATTACTCACCTATAAGCATACTTTGGTACAGAAGAATTATCACGTCTTTATCAGTGAGGATAAACATTATTACAGTGTACCACATCAATATATCGGTAGAAAAGTAGAGATCCGCTATAGCGAGACTTTGGTAGAAATCTATTCCTACAGTTCAAGAATTGCCTGTCATATCAGAAGTAGGAAGGCTGCAGATTTCAGCACACATGATAATCATATGCCCGCCAATCACCAAATCATGAAGGAATGGAATATGGAATCTTTTCTAACCTGGGCAGAATCCAAAGACCCTATCATCCATCAATATATTGAAAAAGTGTTTGTACAGCGCTCACATCCAGAACAGGCCTATAGATCCTGTGGAGGCATTCAGCGTTTGGGGAAAATATACGGAACCCAGAGACTTAAATTGGCATGTATCCGTGCGATCAGTTTTGAACAATATGGATATAAGATATTAGAATCTATCCTGAAGCAGAATCTTGATCAACAAACTTTGCAGCAAGAAGAAGTCCAACTGCCATTGCACGAAAATCTACGTGGGTCCACTTATTATCATTAACAAATAACAACAATATGAATACTCAACAAACATTAGAGAAAATGAAAAGTCTGCGGCTGCAGGGAATGCTATTGGCTTACAGTAGTAGTATTGAGAGCAAAGGTCACCTGCAATTGACAGCTGACGAACTGCTTAGTATGGTGGTGGATGCAGAATGGCAGGATCGGTCTAATAAAAAAGTAGAGCGGTTGACACAGAGCGCAGCATTCCGGTATCTATCTCATCTATCAGAAATCAATTACCAGGCAGCCAGAGATCTTGATAAGGAATTACTGACCCGGCTTTCATCCTGTCAATTTGTTCAACAAAAAGAAAATGTTCTCATTACAGGTCCAACGGGTGTAGGAAAGAGTTTCATTGCCTCTGCACTAGGGCATCAGGCTTGTTCGATGGGCTTTAAAGTTGCCTACTACAATACTGCTAAGCTGTTTACCAGACTAAATAATGCCAAAGCAGATAACTCTTTGTATAGAGAAATAGCTCGCATCGAGAAACAGGATCTGCTGATCCTTGATGACTTTGGGCTACAGAATCTGGACAAAAATCAAAGAGATCTTTTGATGGAAATTATTGAGGATAGGCACAACAAGAAAGCTACAATAATTGCTTCGCAACTTCCTGTTAGTACTTGGTATGAAGTTATCGGTGAGGGAACTATTGCCGATGCAATTCTGGATAGACTAGTGCACGGGGCAAACCGCATAAGTTTATCAGGAGAATCACTGAGAAAAATAAAAAAATAATCCTATTATTGCTGGCCCGGTATCACCGATACGACTGGCCCATCTTCAAGCGATACGCTTGGCCCACAATCACCGATATATCCAATCCGAGCTTTAATGTTATCTAAAAGACATTATTGGGAAGTATATGTCTAAAAAAACCGTGGATCACAAAGGAGTTACCATCATTTTACACCCGAGTCAAAGACTTCAAAGTTAAATAGTCTGGTAGGACTTACACTTACCATAAATTGACTAAAAATAATTCTAATTTTTGTACCTCTTATATTGTAAGTCACTGAAATATAGATGTATGAATATTTTGTATTGGGAAGTAGCTTTCTTAACATCGTTTAATATCCATTAAAAAACCCCTTATTTCATTGTAAATAAGGGGTTTGTCTTTTTGTGGTTTCTGTTTGCTTATTAATTTATTCGTATCACTTTGAGATCATCCTGTCATGTTGGTAGCTAATTATTTAAAGATTTTCTCATGGAACACCTATTTGTAATTTAGTTAGAAACTGGGATTATCATCTGCATTATTAAATAAAGAGGAATGCCAATAGGATCATTATCTAGTCATTTATGATACTGTCTTCAAAAAATTACTCTAAAACAGTCAAGCTTTTCTCCAATACACCCTCAAGGCTTGGAGGATTAAAATTCAACTTTAAAATCTTTAAACTTTTAATTCTTTTAACTAGAAAAGTCCTATTAGCTTTCCGCAGATGATCATAACCGATCAAATAATCTGTTAGTTCCCCCTTCGCATTATTCATATTAACAAGCCGAAATTTTGATAAAGTCCTCGTGGTTTCTTCATTTTTCCCTTTGGAATACTTGATACGAAGATAACATCCTCCTTCTTCGGCTTTTTTGATACCTTCAATTTTGGTTAGGATTTCACCTGTTGCTGGATCAAACATTCGAGCACGGTCAGTAAAATAGGTGTCAGATACGGTTAAACTACCAAGTTTTCGAATATCTTTATTTATAATTTTATTGGCTACGTAACTATAGCCTCTTAAAAAGTAAACTCCATTCAAAAATATCAATTTATGCGGTTTAATTATCGTTTTGTCATATATTAAGTACTTCTGTAATACAATTGCTTCCTGTAAAATAGTCAAATATTCTGTCTCAATTGGTATTAACTCTTCTAAACAATCTAATGGAATCAATTTTTCAGATGTTTTTTCTAACTCCGAATTGTACCACCTGCATTTTGCCACCCATTCAGATAGATGACGTTTCTTAATTCCAGTTTTGGCGTCAAATAATACATCTTTAGGATCTATATTTCTATATTCCATCACTTGTACTATTTGCATAATAGGACTGACGAAATTTAATAAAGGGACAATGGTTGAACTTTCATTAAAATCGTTACTTTTAATAGCTATTGAGCTTTTCCGTTTATGCGTTTCTAAATTACAAGTCCTAAAAAGCACTGATTTACCTGTGTATATATTTAAATTTGCGTTCTTGCCTGGTTGGATTATTTTCTCTCTAGTTAAGTCAATTTTCTTAATAACTTTTAAAAATTTAGAAGGGAACCACGCATCAATAAATTCTTGTTTCTTTGTTGAAAACCACATGCATTTACATTGTGAGTTTCCAGACTTAGAAATTTCCTCACCTGTTCTTTCGTTATATGATGTTCGTGAATCAAATAATTCCTCGACCACTATCATTAAAGGAGATATTGATAAAGGGTTTCCAGCTAAAACAATTGAAAATATATCTTTTTCAAAATGATGCGTCTTAATTGCTACTATAGTGCCATGTGTAAATTCTGAAATAATATTGTTATGTACAGCTTCTTGCATATATTATATGGTTTACGTCGAATATACAAACTAAAAAAGTATATTTGATTAACCTTGCAGATAATAAAGATAACGGACAACTAGTATGGATCAAAAAATCTTAAAAAAGATTTACTGTTTATAGCGATAAGCAGGTAAAGGATTGTTCAATGAAGTTCTCCTTATAGCCAGGATAACTATCATCATCAGAAGCACCGCAACAACGGACTTTGCAATGATTGGTAACATTATCAGCTTTGGGATTGAACTTAGTACAACCTTAAAGATACTTATAATTAACGGATACTGGGAATTTATTTTCATATTCTTTGATTTAGTATTATTTCGAAATATTGTGTGACTCAAGCATTTGGGTAATAATCCTACTCGTAACGAGCGTATGTTCGTTGATAATATCATTACACTTATACTGCAAGGTTAATTTTAATATAATGAAAGAAGTTAGGTGGTTAAAAAATCGTGGTTATTTACATCTTAATAAATCTCTGAATTTAAAAGATGATAGAAATAAATTGGAATCGGTTATAAAAAACCCAAAATTCATTGCCAAATACGCTTTTTTTCCATTAATACATTCTGTTATTAATGAACGCAGATATAAGGTCGTTGATAGCAACAGTGGTAAACGAGCGCATTCATACCTATCAGAAAATGGAGAACATTTCAAAACAATTAAGCATAGACCTCTCCATTATGCTAGTCATCTGGATGCTGTAATATTTGGCTATTACGCAGAAATTCTTCAAAGTAAATACGAAGAAAAGCTTAAAAGCATACCCTTATTATCTGATTGTATTACTGCATATAGAAGAATTGCAATAGATGATACTGACAAAAACAAAAGTACAATTCATTTTGCCAATGATGCATTTTTAGAGATTAAGCGTAGACGAAATGAAAATTGTACAGTTCTAAAGTTTGATATAAAAAGTTTTTTCAGCCGTTTAAATCACGATAAATTAAAGGAAGCTTGGTCAAAATTAATAGGTGTTGAACTATTACCTGATGACCACTATAATGTGTTTAAGGGAGTTACAAGATTTTCTTATGTACTTAAAGATGATTTAAGGTTACCTTATACTATTGGAAAAAAAAGAAGTGGATTTGATGAGAAGAAGTTGTCTGATTTAAGAAAAAAGGGGATTCTAGCATTTTTTGAATCACCGCAACACTTTAGAGAAGCCGTCAAGAATAAGGAAATTAGAATTCACAATTACCCATTCAGAGACTCTACTGGCAGCCCTGTTGGAATTCCCCAAGGTCTTCCAATAAGTGCGGTTCTTGCAAATTTATATTTGTTAGAATTTGATTTAAGAATAATTGAGGAGGTGGTAAAGAAGCATGATGCATTTTACAGGAGATATTCAGATGATATCATAATTGTTTGCAGCCGGAATAACAGGATAAAGATAGAAAAACTCGTTGTAGAACTAATATTAGAAAGTAAGGTAGAGATGAGTCCTGACAAGACAGAGATTTTTGATTTTAGTTTGATTGAAAAAGACGGAAATGAAATACTTCATTCAAGTAAAGTAACTAGTTCGGATAAAAAAATTGGAGTGCCGTTTACATACCTTGGTTTTGAATTCTATGGAAATAAAACATTAATAAAGTCAGCGAACTTGGCGAAATTTTATAGAAGAATGATTCAGTCTGTAAAAAATAAAACAAAACGAGCATACGATGTCTCTTTGAAAAAACCAAATTCGCCAATTGTAATTTACCGTCATCAATTATATAAGTCTTATACAATTTATCCTTTAGAATCCAATAAGATTTTTGAGAAAAAAAAATACTTGGTGAAAAACGATAAAGGCGAATTTTATTACCGTTCAGTTGAAAAGAGGAAAAAACATACAAGTAATTATATGTCCTATGTTAATAGAGCTACCACAATAATGAGTGAACCGGCAATTCGGCATCAAATTAGAAATCATAAGAAGATTTTTAATGATGCTATAAATAAACATATGGAAAAAGTCAACAATAAATACTAGGTAATTTAATGAAGTTCTTTTTTTTGATATTGGAGCTTTTGATCTAATTGTTTTGAAATATGCAGAATCTGTCGAATTTCACTGTCTGCTTACAGACATTCAATTTACACTTAATCACCATAGTAGAACTGAAAAAAAGATAAAAGAGAAGGAAAAAACGGTTTATAGTCTTGCATACGAGACGCAATATTATGATTCATTTAGCTACAAGAGTGAAATTAGGGTTGGGTATTTCGGAGTCGTGATGCCAGTCATTTTGGTCAAACCGTGCCACTTAAAAGATCATATAATTATTTAAAAAAGCTGGTGTTATCCTTTTTCAATATTCCTTCTCTTAGTGACTGGCCCGTAAAGTCAATCAGGTGTGAGGAGTTTACAATCCGATCTAAGATAGCATCAGCGATAGTTCCTTCACCACCTATAATTTCATACCATGCCGATACTGGGATTTCAGCGAGGGGTGCAGATATTGATCGGCATGCAGTCAATTTGCTCTAGCATCTGGCTGGGATGTTCGAAGTCAGATTCTTGCGTGGCTTAACGGATCATCTGTTACTGGAGAATCGGCACAGTTAAGCGATTAAAAAATTAGTCGCAATTAGGTCTTGACAATTCGTTTATCAATAGATGAACATCGTTAGGTAACAGGCATTGATCTTCCACTGGCCCTTCTTAAGCTGTTTGCGGTATTGTAGCATTCTTTTCAAGAATTGTCTGAATTGAACTTCTGCATCATTTTTCAATAATTAAAACTTCTAGTATATGTTTTATCTTAGCATCTCAGAACAACATAGAAATTATATTAAACTTGGATATAAAACCTGAAAAGAATGTAACAAGACTTGCACCAACCAAGGACACACTGAACCTGCTATTCAGTTTGTGCGGCAACGTTTGTGCATTTCCGGGATGTGACCATGAGGTATTTGACAATGATGACAACTTCATTGCGCAAATTTGCCATATTGAGGGTGCATTAGAGGGCGGTCAGCGATTTAATCCACAGAGTGATAATGAATCGCGAAGGGTTTACAGCAATCTCATAATACTTTGTTACCGACATCATAAGGTAACTGACAACACAAAAGTTTATACAACGTATAAAATGCTAGAGATGAAAACTACGCACGAAGCTCAGTTTAGAAAGCAGGCAGAACTTCCTCCGATACACCTCATAGATAAAGTTTACAATGAGGAAATTTTAAGGTCCCTTGAAAGCATCTCCGCTGATACACAATCCATCCTCAGCGTACAGGAAATTCAGGGGCAAATGATCAACGCACTTTACGAGAAGCAAATCTCTGAGGTGGCAAGTGCAGAGTCGAACATAAGCAGCTTCGACATGAAGATCACAGAGATCATGGAGCTGAAGACAAGAGGTCAGCATCAAACCGCATTTGCCCTGCTTGAATCTATGCGCAAAAACGATTTTAGCAAGCTAAGCCAGAATGAACGCTATCGACTGGCAGCTAACCAAGGCGTATTGAAACTGGATCTTTTGGAAAATGAGCTGGCTGCAGGCTATTTTATCGAAGCGTTAAACCATCAGCCTGAAAATCCTAAAGCCATCAATTTTGGGATATTGGGGTTTGTGCTGAAGGGCGAAGAGGCTAATGCAGAAAAATGGATTAAGAATGCCTTACTACTCATGCCTAATGCCCCGGGAATTTACAGTTCCCTGGTTAGGCTGAAGTCTAAATTACCGATAGCGGAATTAATTTCCTTAGTTCCCGAGCATATCAGACAGAATGCTGAAGTAGCTTATGAAATTGCCCGAGCTTGCCAGGATCAGCACCAATTCCAGGAAGCTATAACCTGGGCGCAGATCGCATTAGAACAAGCAGGTGACACTAGGTATGAATTCCGTGCCATACTGGCGACGATGATCCTGTATTCCATCCAACAACCTTATCAAGTTGTCACCGGACAAGTTAGTCAGGATACCAAAGTAAAAGCTAAATACATAGTGGAGCTCTATACCCAGGCCTGGGAAGAAATCAAGGGCACGTCCTTGCAAAAAAGCCGAGCATGGTACCTAATCAACCGAGGTGTCGCAAGAAAATATTACGAAGACTTAGAAGGCGCATATGAAGATTTTTTAGCAGCGTGTAGCATTTCTGAACATGACTTGGCCTGGAAACACTTACTGATCGGAGCCGTTGAAACCGGTCGAATGGAAAAGACCTGGGAGGTCATTGAAGTTATTAAAACCAATATTCCAAATACTGATCAGATTGAACTCGCCATCCTGGAAGCAGACATACGTTGGCAGATTGGGGAGCATAAGCAGGCAGTTGCATTACTGGAAGCCCACATGAATTCGGAAATGAAACCAAGCGCTAAGAAGCATGTTTTTGATTTCCTGATCGAGCGGTATATTGCTTTGGGAGAACTAACGAAAGCCAACGAACTGAATGAGCAATTTAAAGCTTTTGCTAAGAGTCCATTTGCACCTGCCATATTTTCTGGAAAAATCGCTCTTCAGGAGGGGGACAATGAAACAGCTGAAACTGCATTCGATCTGGCCTTTGACAGTTTAAATTCAGATTCAAAGGAACCAGAAATAAGGGACTTAGCTAAACAATACGAAACCTTGGGTCATCTGGATAAGGCTATAGAATTGAATGAAAAAATAACTAACCTGGAAATATTTTCGACCGAAAGCTCACGACTGCTGGATTTGTACTTTAAAGCCGGAGAACAGAAAAAATTGCTTCAGGCATGTGAACGTCTTATCACATTATACGGACCAGTTTCTAAATTGACAGAACTCAAATCTCATATTTATGAAAGCATTCATAACCTGCCGGCAGCAATTGCAGCCTGTGAGGAACACCTTGCAATCTATCCGGATGACCAGTTCATCCGCGCCAGATTAGCACTGATCTTCGCCAGGTCGTCAAATCAGGCCGGCATAACAAGTACCATACAAGGTATGCATCACCTGGATCGATCCTTACCAAGAGAGATTCAATTCCAAATTGCATATCTATTTAAGGAAATCGGTGACCTGGACAGGTTTCGTGCTTTTTCTTACGAGACCAGACGGCAATTTAGTAATCTAAAAGAGGGACATGAAGGATACATACACCTTCATGCAATTGGAGCTCGAGACGTAGATCGCGCAGCAGATCCGGAACGGGTAGAGAAAGATACCGTAATCATCATCAGAAGCGGAGAACATCAGGCTACCTTTAGCATTGAGGATAGGGAAGATTTGAATCGCGCAAATGGTGAGCTTCTATCGAACAGTGATGAGGCAAGCGCGCTTCTGGGAAAGCATGTTGGAGATCAGGTCATTCTGAATAACGGAGAACGCATTGGGGAAATATCAGAGATATATTCGAAATATAATTATGCGTTAAAGGAAAGCTTCAGGCTGATTAGTTCTACTTTCGCAGGAACTGGCACTTTCCGTAGTTATCAGATAGGTGATACTGGTGATTTTGGTACAGACTTTAAACCGCTCGTTGATATGATTAATCGCTCGCAAAAACGCGAACATCACATCGATAATTTCCTAGCCGATAAGCAACTCCCGATTGCCGCTGTTGCCCAGATCAAAAATACCAATCTCGTAAAGTTTTGGTCGCAAGTCACAAGCGCTGACCAAAAGGGGATCATCAATACAGTAAATATGGAGGAAGTTACAAATGCTTTGGGAAATCTTAAACGGAAAGTGCCGATCCTGTTGGATGTTACTGCTTTATGTACAATAGCGAGTATGGATGCTTTTGCAGAAATAGATTTGCTCGACAATCCAAAATACATTTCTCAATCGACACTCATGGTCTTCCATGAAATTATACAGGAGCTAAAGCCATCGGCTGAGAGCGGTTCCTTGAATATCGGAAAATACAATGGGCGCTACATAAAAAACATTACCAGTGCAGAAGAGGTTCAGAGGTACATTGATCGACTAACCAACGTATTGACTTGGGCAGCGCAAAAATGCGAGTTGCTGCCATGCCATGCCGCATTGAGTCTCAATGCGCATGAAAAAGCAAAACTGGACAAAGCATTTGGTGAATCTACAGTAGATTCATTGTTGACTGCAAGAGACAATCAATGCTTGCTATATAGTGAAGACGCTTACCTGAGAATCATGGCGGCCAATGATCATCAGCTCAGTGGTATGGCAAGTTTCATGATATTTGTCCTGTTAATGGTGCAACAAAAGATCTCTATAGAAAGGTATACGACCCTAATGACCGATCTAGGTGCAATGCATTATATCGGCGTACCAACTGACACCAGTATTTTGATGGAAGCTACTCGAAGAAGCAAATACAAACCTGGATGGCCACTAAACCACGTCCTTCAGGGATTGGTCTCGCCATTAATGACTCCGGAATATACTTTTAACGTAATTTGTAAATATTTTATCCGCGTATACAAGGATTCGATAAATCTTATTTTTGACCAGGATATACAGACATTGAGGGGAGCCCTGATCATTTCCGTACTCCAGGTATTGGAAATGCACTATGATATCAAACATGCAGAAAATGTTCTTCTGCAAAAGTTGGTAGAATTAATGGAACCAAATGATCCGGATTTTATTATCATTACAAATATTCTTAAAAGGTTCACTAGAAAATAACATAGAAGACAGTTAAGCTGACTAGTTAAGCGCTTAGAGCGCCCTGGATCAAGATGGCTTATCGGAAAAGCAGATTTCTGCGAGGATTTAGAACTGAGCTGAAATACCAGAATGTGATGGAAGCTGATGTGCTGTAACATTTCCTTGATTTTCTCCTAGAATCAATTTGCTTGAAAAAAAAATATTTGGCATATTTTTTTAATATTTACGAATATTTTACTAAACGCCTAAAATTAAGCCATGATTGATGACGAATCCTTCAATAATTTTGATTTCTATCTTAAGGGAGTAGTTAACGAACGCAATTACTTGCAACGAGCTTACCAGGATTACAATACCTTATTAGAGCAGGTCAAAGAGTTATCTTGGAGGCAAATTTTAGTGGATCGAATTGCCAATTGCGGCAACCAGCGATCGTATAGCGTTGGTCTCCCAGAAAATCTCAAGAGCCGGTTTTTAGAAATCTTTGATCACAAGAATGAACTTAAACATTTGCAGAATATTTTAGAAGAAAATTATTCATTAGATGAAGAAGAAAGTGTGTACTGCACAGTTCAAGTAAATAATCTTGATCAACGCATTGACATCAGTGGTGGTGGACTTTATAAGCAGCTCCGGGGCCTGGGACTAGGTTGGAAAACCTACCGCGCATTATTGGAGCACGAACCGTATTTAAGTTCACGGAATCATGAACTGTACGATTATGGCAGACTGTTATGGAACAGCATCAGGCGAAGGCAGGATTTTTATTCCTTTTACAACAAAAATAATGGGTTTTGTTTCGCTTCTGATAAGGACTCGTTAGAGATAATTGAAATTCTGGAGAAAATGATGAAATCCCAGTCCGAGATGCTTTGGGATACAGATTTCGTATCTCAAAATAAGGCTTTGATTTTAAGGTCTTCAATTTCTCATTTACTTCCCTGACAGCATTATAGTACAAGTTATATGCTCAACAAGAAGCAACTTGAATGATGCAACTGATTTTATAATGTGTTCGGGGTAATTCATATCAAATTTGATACTCGAATGATCCGTCTTTAATTGGCATTGTTCATCGAAAATTGACTAGTATCAATCTGATGTGAATTTTGATACTTTCAGATTATTCTGGTATTCCGCACCTTTTGGTGATAGCGTAATCAGTTCTTTTCGCTATTTGACCATTACGACAATTCAGAAAAAGGTTTTTCTCGTGATCTTATTCAACTTTGCTCGATGAGGGTTCCAGATCGGACTTCTGGTTAAAACCTTTTTTCCCATGCTTGCACAAATATGATCGTCAGGCCATATCCATATGGGTTATACTTTCATCACAATACCAGGGAGATTAGAATCGATCCATTACAGAACTATAGTTAAACGCATCACTGCGTTCTACACTGTCCTGCTTTCTCAGTAGTTTCTGTGTAAACGGAATCTTAAAGTCAATTGCAAGTAAATTAGCCTATCGTATCAGAAATGAAAACCTTTTAGCGATGGGTCGAATCATCATTGCGTCTGACGTTCCAAATAAAGTACAAGATCAAATTATAGGAGAATTTGGAAGTGAGGTGTGGGATAAGAGTCGAGTATTTCTGGAGCTTTCAGATGCCTCACTTGAATTGCGTGAAGAATTTGAAAGGTTATAACTCTATGTTCATTAGTTATTTACAAATTTAACGTTACAAAATCATGTGGACCTAAATCTGACTTAAACAAAGTTTGAGCCATTTGATACCCAAAAATGGGATCAAACCTAATTTTAGGGGAACTGAATTTTGCATGGATTTAAAGTTGATTGAGTGCGGTAAAGAGTGGAGAGAATATGAAGCGAAATGTGACGAAATTCTTAGATTTTTATTTGCTGATGATCTATCCATCTGGTATCTAAAGCCAACTACTGATGACGGATTAAGTAGATACGATCTAATCTACAGAATTACATCCAATCATGATTTCTGGAAATCCCTGGTTTCTTCCTTCAACACCAGGTTTATATTTTTTGAGTTTAAAAACTATTGCGATGGTATCAGTCAAAAGGAAATCTACACGACAGAAAAATGCCTTTATACTACTGCTCTACGCTCAGTAGCGAAAATTCTTGCACGTAATGGCGCAAAGGATAACGCAATTACCGCCGCGAAGTGTGCATTGAGGGAGCATGGTAAATTAATACTTATTCTAACCTCTGATGATCTTTGTAATATGTTGAAAGTTAAAGATAACGATGAAATCCCCAGTGATTACTTTGCTTATCTCCTTGATGTTTGCTTAATCACACTTTCACGTTGATTTTTCCTAACAAGATTTATTTCAATGAGTAGGACTATTAGGAAAAATTAACTAGAAAACTACTGGGTCATGTGGCTAAAGCTCAATAATTTAAATTCTACTTTCATAATTTCGATTATAATTATTATACTGCAGGTTTATTTTCTAACATTCCGTATGATGCCCCGAAGTCCGATATTTGAGCTGTCTCTTATTAAATTTAGGTCAACTAATCTTATTTTGGCGACTGTCGGAGATATATTGAATGCATCAGCAAGATTGTACAATAACCCATTTACAAGTTTTTGATTAACACTCTGATTGTCTAGGTATAAATATCCTTTATTGATATTATTCTGTCTGAAATACCGTGCAACAAATTGAACTAAGGTTCCTGTTGGCAGTAGAAGATGGCTGGCAAATTTATTTGCCTGAAATTCCATTCTCCGATCTTGCTTAGTTCCCGTATTTGGTGCTAATAGAATGGTGTTTTCAGTGTCAATTTTTTCAAGCCCCCCCAGGAATTTACCATGTAGGATCAAATGACCAATTTCATGAGCCAATGTAAAACGAAATTTATGCTCGTCCTCCCTTATGGTGGATGAAACTATAATTACTTGTGGATCAAAGGATATTTTACCGAGAAACCCTGGCGGCATGACCTTGGTGAATTCGAATGTGACAGGATAGACAGTTTCAAGAAAGTCACACAGTTTTTTTGTATCAAGAGCTGCGCCATCACGGATATCATGGTTATCTAAACGATTAACAATGAAATCAAATTTCTCATCCTTAACATATGGTATACTAATAAATTTTTCAGAATGGACATAATAATCCATCATACCACCCTCAATTAGAAGATCGGGGATATTGTCGAATACTTTTTTATTAAAAATCCCGACAAAGTTTGATGATTTGTAGTTTTCATCAACAAACATATGCTCGGCAGAAACCAAGTCGACGCTAAAATCTCTTCTTTTTCGATAGTTAATCCATTCATACTGATTTTCAGAAAATAGTCTAATTATTCCTATTTTTTTTGAAATGGCAGTCTGATAAGCTGCAGATTGAAGAGATCTATTAGATATGAAAAGAGCTTTAGTATTATGTTCTCCAATACTTCTAACTTTAGATTCAAATGCCTCAATCTTTTCAACCTCTATTGATTTGTTGTAATTTTTGCATTCAATCAGAGTAAGCAGTGAGTAAGTGTTCGCACCAGGCATTGTAGTCTCAATGGCGATATCGAAAATAATGTCTGCCTTTCGGATCTCTGAGTAATACTTCTTTTTCTGGTACAGCTTACTAAACTTTTCAGGTACAAAGAAATCACCCGAGCTTAATAATTTTCTTAATAATTCTGCTGCGGCATTTTCAAGTGCATCGCCTTTTTCAACCGTATTTCTGTAGTTGATCCCGTTAGGTGTTTCCATGAAAAATCATTAGCAATATCATACTCTATGAAATATTTTTGCAGTGATTGCGACTACCATCTAAATAAGAATTACGAAATTTTGTGGTAAGTGCCTGCGGTGTAAACATTATCGTCTGTGTCATACCATACTGAAAAATAGATTGGGCCCTCCACATGAACTTCTAATTTATCTCCTTCCTTAATCTCTGCCCGTTTCAATTCATCGAGAAGCTCATTTGATATCTCAGCAAATTCAATTTCTCGTTGTTCCAGAAAGGTTTTTGCAGCGTGAATTTCATCCTTCTTTTTTAAAATGAGAAGCTTTTGCTGCACATCGGATGACTCCCTTTGTAACTTTAGCAGTTGGTTTTTGAGATCATAGTCTAAAATCCTTTTTTCTTCGTCGCGACTTTCTTTTATATGTAAGAAGGAGGCCGCCAAATCATTTATTTTCATTTATTCAAGATAGCAATTTTTTAACAATGATTCGTGGACTCAATTTTTTTTGATAAACATGCATCATTTACAGTTCAAAATAATCCTCAATATAAATTTTGCGGTAAAATCAGGTTATAAATTTATGGATGCAAAATTTCTTAAACAGTATGTTGAATGGTACGAAGGTGTAGACAGTTTTATTAAAGGAACGACTATTGACGCTAGCTTTTATTATAATGCAACAGCTTGTTTATACCAGTTGAATTATGTACTAAGATTTCGGTTGAAAAGTGTTCCAGTTAGCGAGGCTCAAATGTATGATATTAAGTTCAAGGCTCGCATCATCACTTCGAAAGACCCATGTTGTCACTATTCCAGTCAATTTGCAGTTCAATAGAAGCCAGCTTATCCTGTTTTTCAATCAGTCTATCCCGTACGTGCTCCATACTGCAATGCTACCAATTAAATCATGATCATTAAATAACAATCTTCTATAGTATTACAAACATTTATCGTTACAGCAGTCCTGTATTCATAATTTATTTATATTATTATACACGCAACCTAAACATCGAGTGGTAAAACCGTAATGAATAATTATAAAGGATTTTCTGATAGTGAACTCTTCGATTTATTAAAAAATAATGACCAGGCTGCTTATTTAGAAATTTACGACCGCTATAAAGTGCTCTTGCAGAACCATGCAATCCGAAAATTACCCGAAATGGACGACGTGGAGGATATCTTACAGGAACTGTTTATCGATCTATGGGAAAAACGAGCCAATATTCACCTCACTACCGGCTTAGGTAATTACCTCTATACCGCCGTCCGTAACAGGATTTTCAATCTCTTTTATAAAAGACAGCGTCAAACCACTTATCTCAATTCTCTCACCGCAGTGATAGAAAAAGGTGAGTACGTCACCGATATCACCCTACGTGAAAAGGAATTTTCTGAAATAATCAGGAATGAAATTAACCTTTTGCCGCCTCGGATGAGAGAAGTTTTCCTGTTGCACCGCAATGAAAGCCTCACTTATAAAGAAATTGCTGATTTATTGGGGACTTCTGAGCTCACGGTTGCTACGCAAATCAAAAAGAGCCTTAAAACATTGCGAATCCGTCTTGGATCTTCGGGGTTTTTAATATTTCTTGGATATTAAGTAGCTGCATTTTAAATTAATTTCAATTATTTCATTTTTTTTTGATTTCCGGATACCTTGAAGGTGCCACTTCAATTGTCATGTATTAAATGGATGATAAATCTATAACAACATGAACAACTTAAATCCCCATGAATTACTCAATAAATACCTTGAAGGAACCACAACTCCTGAAGAGGATGCGATGCTGGAAACATGGTATATGAGATATCAAGACCAATCACTCTCAGAAGTGGATGGACAAACAAGGGTTGATCAGCTGGCAAAAATCAGAGCTGCACTGGTTGCTAAAAGTGATCCTGCGAATGCTGATCATGAGCAATTGCCTCTGGTAACCGGGAAAACTACACGCTTATTATGGCCGCTAAGAAAAATCGCTGTGGCTGCCGCAGTGCTGATCATTGGTTTTAGTGCGGGTATGTTTTATTACAGCAAGTATGATATTAATGACCACCGACCAGAATTTACAAAAGATATCGCCCCCGGTAAAAATAGCGCAATGCTTACGCTTGCCAACGGAAAGCAGATTTATATCAGCGATGCTGCAGCGGGTAACATTGCTGAAGAAGCCGGGGTAAGCATTAGCAAGACCGCAGATGGACAGATTGTTTACCGGGTAAAAGAGGGAAATGCAGACAATCCGCAATACAATACCCTGCAGACAAGAAAGGGGCAGCAAACGCAAATCATCCTCCCTGATCATTCCAAAGTGTGGCTTAATGCCGGCTCGCTCATCAAATACCCATCAAGTTTTGCTGCATTACAAGACAGGAAAATAGAATTGACGGGGGAGGCCTACTTTGAAGTAGCGAAAGATAAAAATCATCCTTTCATCGTAAAAACAGCGCTGCAGGAAGTACAGGTTTTAGGGACGCACTTTAATATCAATAGCTACCCTGATGAGCCAAAACTGATAACCACACTGCTTGAAGGAAGCGTTAAGGTAAACTATGGAAAGTACGACCTGATGCTAAAACCTGGTCAGCAATCAGTTTTAAAATTAAACCAGGCAGCGGCTATCAGCCCGTCTGACATGAAAATCAACCAGGCAGATATTGCAGAGGCCATGGCCTGGAAAAACGGCTTTTTCAGATTTGAAGAAGAACCGCTGGAAAGTGTAATGAGAAAAGTCGCCAGATGGTACAATGTAGAGGTGACCTATGCGCCTGGCGTACCAAAGAATATACTACTGGGCGGTTTTATCTCACGGAATAAAAACATATCAGCTGTGCTGGAGATGATGACCAGGACAGAAGATGTAAGATTTAAAATGGAGGGAAATAAAGTAACCGTATTAAAATATAAGTAACTAAAAAATATAGATAACCACTATAGAATTAACCAATCAACTTACAACCTAAACAAACACAACATGACAAAAAACTTACCCTAACATGCAGGCTCCCGGCCCGACCAGATAAAAAAAGCGCAGAAGTGTTGGAACCACAACTGCGCTGAAAGTCTCAAGTCGGCACCATCCTGTTCGGTAAACCGGAGCAGGACCACAATCTCAATCGTATAAGCGTCAACTTTAAACCGAAACAAAAGTATGAATTTTAATACTTTAAATTATGGTATGCCCAAACTATGGCTGCCAACTAAACTGGTATTGATTATGAAATTAGTCATCATTATGATGATTGCTGGCTTTTTGCAGGTGAGCGCAAGCACCTATGCCCAGCGTGTAACCATCGTAGAAAAACATATTTCCTTAAAAAAGGTCATCGATAAGATCGGGGCACAAACCGGATATGACTTCCTTTTTAACGCAGATCTGATCAAAGCGGCCAAACCGGTATCAGTAAACCTGTATGGAGCTTCGATGGAAGTAGCACTTGAAACGGTGCTAAAAAACCAGAACCTGGAATATACAATCAGCAACAACTCTGTTGTGATCAAAGCTAAAGAGCCTTCCTTTCTGGAAAAGGTTGCTGATGTTTTTTCGCGTATGGATGTAAGCGGCCATGTCACTGATGAGATGGGCAGGCCACTCTCAGGAGCCTATGTAAGAACAATAAGTGGATCAGTTGGGTACGTGACCGGACAGGAAGGAGAGTTTTTCTTCCGCCGCATCTCGGAAAAGGAGTTATTGGTAGTTTCTTTTATTGGGTTTGAGACCGATACGGTTAAACCAAGGGAAAACAGGGATATGATCATTGTGCTGAAGCCAAAGATCAACCGGATTAATGAGGTAGCTATCGTATCTACAGGTTATCAGCAGTTGGCTAAAAATACCGCCACGGGAGCTTATTCCCAGCCTGATATGGAGATTTTCAGAAACCGTACTGGTACCAATGACATTATGAGCAGATTGGATGGGTTGATTCCAGGCTTAACTGTCACTGCGGGGGGTAAAGGTGGAAGAGGAAACCAATATTCAGGCACCGTAGGCACACAGCAAAGTGTGGTAAGGGGAAAAAGCAGCGTGGTACTCGGATTAGATCCATTGTACGTTGTGAACGGTGTGCAGGTGCCCGACCTGGCTAATATCAATCCGGATGATGTGCAGGATATTACGGTACTGAAAGACGCTGCTGCTGCGGCGATCTGGGGCGCAAAAGCTGCCAATGGAGTAGTGGTGATCGTCACTAAAATGGGTCGTCAGAACAGGCCTGTCAAAATCAACTACAGCGGCTATGTAAACTTCCAGGGTAAACCTGATTTGTATCATCCAGAGCAATTGACCAGTGCCCAGTTTATCCAGGCTGCCCGGGAAACCTTTAATCCATCTGTATATCCATACAACCAGCAGTCTTTTAATATGATTGCCCCACATGACGCATTGTTATATGGCATTGCTTCACACCCGAACGATGCGGCATATATAGCGCGTGCGAATGCCAGTCTGGACAGTTTAGGCCGAATTGATAACCGGAGCCAGATCAACGACCTCTTTTATCGGAATGCCTATACTACCAACCATACGGTATCGGCTTCGGGCGGGAGCAGCATGTATAATTTTTACAGCTCTGTATCTTATGCGGATACGCATACCAGTGATATCGGTGCAAGCAGCAAGGCGTACAGGATTAACCTGAACCAAACGATTACACCAAACAAAAGATTAACTATAGGACTGAATACCTCGCTAAATAATTCGGTAAGCTCCGGACTTACGCCGGTAAGTGTGAGCGGAACTTTCCTCCCGTATCAGCTGTTTAAAGATCCCGCCGGTAACAATATCCCTATGGATTATATGTTCGGCTTTAGTCCGGAAACGAGGGCGAATTATGAGGCAAGAAGCAGAATTAACCTGGGTTACAGTCCGCTGGATGAACTCAACAGGGGTAATAACCATAATAACCTGCTCACTATTAATGCAACGGGTACGGTAAATGTAAAACTAATCAAAGGCTTAAGTTTTGACGGTACGTATTCGTACCAGAAATCTCCCGGTACAGACAACTCATACAGGGATATTACGGGTTATGCACAAAGAAGAGAACTACTGAATTTTACTGTAGCTGCCACACCTGCATCTACACCAGTATACTATTTGCCAACAACAGGGGGTACGTATATTGCGAATGCGAGTGAGCAGCGTAACTGGACGGTTCGGAACCAGCTGATCTACAATACCAATCTGAGAAATAATAAAGACCAGCTAAGCCTGCAGGCAGGCCAGGATGTATCAGAAAACTACGTAAATCTAAATTCAAATATTTTGAGGGGATACAACCAGGATCTGCAGACTTATGCGGTGCTCAATTATGCACAGCTTGCTTCGGGTGTTTTTGGAGGTATTGCCAGCGGGCGAAGCCAGCTTACCGAAAAGCAGTCGTCCGTTAAGAACGAACTGACCAGGTTTAAATCCTATTATGCTTTGTTGAACTACACTTTGGATGGCAAATATGTGTTTTCCTCAAGTTACCGCCAGGATAAAAGTAACCTGTTCGGTTCTGCGCAGTCGGCACAAAAGAAACCAACTTATAGTGTAGGGGGAAGATGGCTGCTGATGAAAGAGGATTTTATGAAGAATGTAAACTGGCTGAGCGATCTTGGGCTGAGGGCTACTTACGGGGTTACTGGAAATTCGCCATATATCGGTGCTGCAACAACATTTGATATTCTGACACCTGAAGTGAATACCGTAACTGGCGATGCCTTAAACATAGGTTCAATGGCAAACAATAAACTGAGCTGGGAAAGTACCAAAACCATCAATATTGGACTGGACTTCGGAATCTTAAAAAGCCGCCTGAATGCCAGCATCGATTTCTATAAAAAGAACACCACAGACCTTCTTGGCAGTGCAGAACTGAACGCACTGGCAGGAACGACTACCGCAACAAGTAACATCGGACGACTGTCCAATAAAGGGATTGAAATGAGCTTAAGGTCTACCAATATCCAGTCGAGGGATTTTGGCTGGTCAACTTCGCTTGTGTTTAGCTGGAATACCAATAAACTGGATTCGTATTACGTGAACCCTTCTATTCCCACTGATGCCGACAACAGGGTAACTGCATCAAATGTAATTGGTTATAATACCAGCGGACTATTTGCTTACCGTTATTCCGGTCTGGACAATATGGGTGATCCGCAGATCAAACTGGCAGATGGAACGGTAACAAAAGAAGTAGGGGTGGGGAAAGTAGAAGACCTGGTTTATATGGGCACTACCCAGCCTCCCGTAAATGGTGGTTTTTCAAATATCTTCAGGTACAAGCAATTATCACTGTCGGTAAATATGATTTACAGCCTTGGTGGTGTGATGAGAAGAAACGCCAATAATTTCTTTACCGGCCGCTTAACTGGTAGCGCAGGTAGTTTTAGCACTGGTAATATCAATGCAGAATTTGTGAATCGCTGGAAAAATCCGGGTGATGAAGCCTTTACCGATATCCCTTCCTATGTTGCCGGATATACCGACCGCCGTAATATCAATTACTACACGTACGGGGATATCAATGTGATTAGCGCATCATATGTGAAAGTAAGGGACGTCACCTTATCCTACAGCCTGCCGCCCGTACTTCTAAAAGCCATAAGGGTGCAGGGAATCAATGTTTTTGTACAGGGAGGAAACTTTATGGTTTGGAAAGCAAACAAGTATGATGTTGATCCTGAAGGCATGTATACCAGTACTTACAGCCTTGGTGCAAATATTTCTTTTTAACTGATTTAACAGATAACGATCATGAAATTCAAATCATATATTACCCTTACACTGCTAATATTTCTTGGAGCTGCCTGTAAAAAGGACTTCCTTAATGTGGTTCCAAAAGGAAAACAGGTGGCAGTAACAACGCAGGACTATAACCTTTTGATGAACAGCTCAAATTTTTACGTGCTGAACTTTGCCGGTGGCTGGCAGTCGCTCGTGCTCATGGGCGATGAAGTCGCCGCGGAAGGCTCCATGTTTTCGAACGCACAAGTGGTTTCGCAAAATGCATTTAAATGGGAGGCTGATATTTTCAGGTCTACCGATATCGACTGGACAGCGAGATTATGGCTGGAACAACTCTATACCCTCAATAAGGTAATCAATGAAGTGCAATCTTCAACAGGCGGTACCGACGAGCAGAAGGCGCAGATCAGGGCTGAGGCAATGGCTAACCGTGCGTTTATTAATTTCCAGTTTGTGAACCTGTATGGCAAGCCCTATGTAGCTGCAACAGCGGGCACAGACCCGGGATTTCCTATCATCACTACGGCTGATATCACGGAGAATAATTTTATCCGTAACAGTGTGCAGGCAGATTATGATGCGGTAATCAGTGACCTCAATGTGGCTGTTGCTACACTTCCGGCAGCACATGCAGGTGGTAAAACCCGCTTTTCTAAAGCTTCGGCCGAGGGTATCCTGGGTAAAGTGTACCTGTTTATGGGTAAAAACACTGAAGCACTGGCGATGTTCAATGCTGCACTTAACGATAATGCATCTGCAGCATCACCTGCGGTATTGTATGATTACAACACAGAGTTTGCAGATGGCGGAAAGTTTGTGCCGATACAATACAATGGGCCGAATAATGCTCCTGGAAATGACTATAACGATGTTACTGAATCTGTACTGTCGCGCTCATTTTATAACTATGCTTACAGTGGAAATGGTTTTGGTAACGATTTTCTCGTGATCACGCCACAAATGAAGTCATTGTTTGGCTCATCCGACTTCCGTCTGAATTTTTACGCCCCGCAATTTCCCTACCAGCAGGAAAATCCTTCAGGCCGCCTTTCTAAATATTCGGTGATGTACTCTAAATTCGGCGTTCAGCTTTCAGAGTTGTACCTATTGAGGGCAGAGGCTAAAGCCCGTCTCAACGACTTTTCGGGCGCAAAAGCGGATGTGGAAATGCTGCGTAAACACAGGATGCCTGTTGCTGATGCCACAGTGCCAACCGCTGCAATGGCCGGTCAGAAACCTTTGCTCCAGTTTATCTTTGATGAACGCCTCAGGGAGTTTGCTGCCGAGGGGTACCGATGGATGGATATGAGGCGCTTATCGGTAGATCCGCTTTTTGCAGGAACAACTTACACGCATATTTTGTACAATGACGATGTGCCTAATACCACTAACGTAACCACGTTTACACTAAGTCCGGCGCGGTTAACGCTAAAGCTATCACCCTTCATCATGAATTCCAACAAGCAGTTTACAAATAACCCATAATTAAGGCATTAAGGGGTCTTTGGCTGGTGCATTTTTCGCACCGGCCGGGACGCTAACAGCCTTTTAACAATCAAAAACGTGAAAGAAAGTATTATCAAAATCGAACATTTATCCCACAAATACGCCACTTCCTGGGCGATAAGGGATATTAATATGGAAATTGATCAGACTGGTATAGTAGGTTTACTGGGTTCAAACGGGGCCGGAAAATCTACTACAATGAATATCCTTTGCGGGGTGCTCAACCAGACTGAAGGCAATGTATTTATCAACGGGATCAATGTACGGGAGGAACCAGAAAAGGCAAAAATGCAGATTGGCTTTCTTCCACAAAATGCGCCTTTATACCTCGACCTAACGGTGGATGAGTACTTAAAGTATTGTGCGGAACTGAGGTTAATCCCGAAAGATCATATCAAAACTGCTGTCGCCGAAGCCAAAGAGCGCTGCGGTATCACGCATTTCAGCAGCAGGCTGATCGGCAATCTCTCTGGTGGTTACCGCCAGCGTGTAGGAATTGCGCAGGCGATTATTCACAAGCCAAAGGTGGTGGTATTGGATGAACCTACCAATGGTTTGGACCCCAACCAGATCACCGAAGTGCGGTCGCTCATCAAAGAGATAGCGCAGGACAGGCTGGTAATTTTTTCTTCACATATTCTGTCCGAAGTGCAGGTGTTGTGCAAGGATGTAAAAATGATTGAAGGGGGAAGGATTGTGTTTGCCGACAGCATGGATGCTTTTAACAATTATGTAGAACCGCACAGTGCGCTGATGACCATGGAGAACCCGCCTGCAATGGCAGAATTCCTCAGGATTGAAGGTGTAGACAAGGTAGACTTCCTAACGGAAAGGCAGGTGAGGGTATACTTTAGCGGCAATCAGGAGATCTCAGAGCGGTTAATCACTGCCAGTGTAGCGCAGGGTTGGCGTTTGCGGGAAATCAATCTTGATAAAAGCGCACTGGATGAAATATTTAAACAATTGTCTACTCAATAAAAAACAAATCAAATGATATTTAAAATTGCAAAAACAGAGTTGCGAAACCTGTTTTATTCGCCAATAGCATGGTTTTTAATTATTGTATTCCTGATACAATGCGGATTGGTATATATGGGACTAATCAATAACAATGCCCGCTCGCAGGAGATGGGTGGCAGGGCATTGGAATACATGAAGGAACTAACAGACAGGGTGTATACCGGTAAAGGAGGACTGTTCAACAGTGTGATGGGCAATCTTTATCTCTACATCCCACTGCTCACCATGGGGCTGATCAGCAGGGAAATCAACGGAGGAACGATTAAGCTTTTATATTCTTCGCCTGTAACCGTAAGCCAGATTGTGCTGGGGAAATACCTTGCTATAATGATCTATAGTCTGATCCTGGTTTTCATCGTTGGTATATTTATGGTTGCCGGTGCTTTTCATATTGTCCATGTGGATTTTGGTATGCTTATGTCTGCAGCACTTGGCTTTTACCTGTTATTGGCGGTTTATTCCGCTATCGGATTGTTTATGTCCTCATTAACTACTTATCAGGTTGTTGCTGCGCTGAGCACTTTTGTGATGATTGGCATCCTCAGTTATATCGGTGATGTTTTCCAGGATATTGATTTTGTAAGGGATATTACCTACTTCCTGTCACTTTCCGGCCGTACCAACCATATGTTGCGTGGACTGATTACCTCTAAAGATGTACTCTATTTTATCCTGATCGCTTATATGTTTGTCGCCTTAACAATCTATAAGTTGAAAGCCGGCAGAGAGTCGCTCTCTTTCGCAGTAAAGACAGGCAGGTATGCTGCGATTATCATATCTGCATTGCTGGTTGGCTATATCAGTTCACGTCCTGCACTGATCGCATACCTGGACACCACAGCAAATAAAAATAATACGCTGACGCCTAACGCACAGCATATTGTAGAAGAGCTTGGAAAAGATAAGCTTGAAATTACTGTATACAATAACCTGCTGGACAGTCATGCCTGGCTGGGATTTCCGGAAATGCGCAACAGGTATCTTTCGGTATGGGAATATTATACGCGCTTCAAACCAGATATTGAGTTTAAGTTTGTCAATTATTATGACAGTATACCGGACATCAATAATATGAAAATGCAGTATCCGGGCAAAAACCTCGAACAGATGGCCCAGCTGCAGGCAAAAAACCTGAGTGTAGATTTTAAGATGTTTAAGAGCCCCGCAGAAATCCATAAGATTATAGACCTGAAGCCCGAGGATAACAGGTTCGTGATGCACCTGAAGTATAAAAATAAATCCACTTTCCTCCGGGTATTTGATGATCAACAGATATTTCCGAGCGAAACCGAAGTGGCCGCTGCTTTTAAAAGACTGATGTCGGCAAAACTCCCTAAAATTGCATTCCTGACAGGCGATCTCGAAAGGGATATCACTAAGATCAGCGACAGGGATTATGCGATCCTGAGCAACGCACCAACATTCAGAAATTCGCTGGTTAACCAGGGATTTGACGTTGACACGGTAGCTCTTGATAAACAGGACATTCCTTCCGGCATTTCTACACTGGTTATTGCTGATCCCAGGACTGCTTTCAGCGCGGTAGCACTTGCGAAAATACAGGCTTACATCGCTAAAGGAGGGAATTTACTGATTGCCGGTGAACCAGGCAAACAATCTGTACTTAATCCTGTGCTTTCTGCTTTGGGTATTAAGCTGATGGATGGTGCTATTGTGCAACCAAGCCCTCAATTCAGTGCCGATTTAGTGCTGTCAGAACTGACTGCCACAGCGGCAGGGTTTTCAAAACCACTTGCGAAAAACTATAAGGATAGCCTGAATACCATCATGAAAGGTGTTACTGGGATATCTTACACCAGCACTTCAGGATTTAATGTTAAACCACTGCTGATGAGCAATAAGGACTTATCCTGGCTAAAAATGAAAAAGTTTGTGACAGATTCTGCCCAGCTGGTGTTTTCTGCTGCTGAAGGAGATATACATGGTACATTTCCTACCGCTGTTTCGCTAACCAGGAAGGTTGGCAATAAAGACCAACGTATTATAGTTACAGGTGATGCAAATTTTATGGATAATGAAATACTCAAAAGGTATTCGGGAGGCACTTCTAATTTCACTTTCAGCACTGCAGTATACAGCTGGCTGAGTGAAGGGGAGTTTCCGATTGATACGACCAGACCAGATGCAATTGATAACAGGGTGACGGTTACGATGGATCAGGTGGCTATGCAAAAGATCATCTTTGTGTGGATACTGCCAGCGTTGCTGCTGGCTTTTGCCTCAGTGTTATTAATCAGACGTAAAAGAAAATAGGGGCTATGTTATTTACAACAGATCAGCAAACGCTAGACGACCTGAATATATTTGGTAAACACGGAAGCGATTCCGTGTACCAGATATTTAACCACACCATTACGCGGGGAGGGGCTGCGCTGCTGGAAGAAATGTTCCGTTACCCTTTGTCAGATCACCAGGCCATTAACAACCGTAGTGGCATCATCGGTCATTTTGCTTCAAAGCAAATACCATTTGCATTTGCTGCTGCTGATTTTGATGCGGCCGAGCCCTATCTTGACAATACTGATGAACGTACCCGGCTCTCGGCACAGGAACACTCCGTTAGTCAGAAGATCAGTAGTATGATCGCTGCAGATGCTGCAACAGTCGCTATACATAATGGGATCACTGCTCTGGTAGCTGTACTGAAAGGTATGAAGGAATTTATAGCGCTGATGGATATCCCGGCAGGCCACCCTTATGCCGCAGATAAAGATGCAATTGCGAAGCTGCTTTCAGAAGATGGGCTGGCGGCGGTATTTGCGCTTCCTGCCAAAGGTAAAATTAACTATACAGCGTTTGATACTTTGTTTAGGTTCAGGTACCGGGAGCTGATCAGAAAAATACTCCGTTACTGCTATGAACTGGATGTGTATATGGCGGTGGCAAAGGTAGCACTGCAACGCAATTTTGTGTTTCCAGTGGCATTGCCACAAAACCAGCACAGGTTATCGCTCAAAGATGTGTCGCATCCCCAGGTAAAGAATGCAATAGCCAATACTATTGAAGCTGATCCCGACAGCAATGTGATTTTTCTTACAGGGGCTAATATGGCAGGCAAATCCACCTTTATGAAGTCTGTTACCATTGCCCTGTACCTGGCCCATATGGGTTTCCCTGTGGCGGCCTCGGCTATGGAATTTTCAGTGTTGGATGGGATTTACACCACCATCAACCTGCCAGACGACCTTGGGATGGGTGCAAGTCATTTCTATGCCGAGGTGCTGCGGGCAAAGAAAGTAGCAAACGAGCTGATCTCAAAAAAGTTGTTTATAGTGTTCGATGAATTGTTCAGGGGTACAAATGTGAAGGATGCCTGTGAAGCCACTATCGCTTTTACAGCAGCTTTCGCTAAGAAGCGCAGCAGCATATTTGTGATTTCCACACATATTATTGAAGCAGGGGAGGTCTTAAAAGAAAAGTGCAGCAATATCAACTTTGTTTTCCTGCCCACAAAAATGAATGGCACGGCACCGGTTTATACCTATAAACTGGAAAAGGGACTAACGGCCGACCGCCACGGGATGATTATCATTAACAATGAAGGTATTCTTGAGATCCTGCAGGCAGGACTCAGTAAACGCAATAAATTATAAGCAATGAGTTTTATCGCAGATAAACAAACGGTTTCAGACCTCAACCTGCTGGGGAAGTATAAACCCAGTTCTATTTTCAGCCTGTTCAATCAGGTGGTTACGGCGGGCGGCGAGCGGTTACTGCAGGAGATGTTCCACCATCCCCTCAGCAATCATGTGGAGATCAACACGCGTAGCAGCTTGTTCAGTTACTTCCAGAAACTGGAACTGGACTTTCCTTTTCAAAAGAACGATTTCCTACTTGCCGAAAACTACCTTGGGCTGGGGTCCGCAGGCAACTATCCTTCAGTGATAGCTGATCTGCTCAGTAAAAAACTGATGGCTTCTTTTTTGCATGACGGGCAATATGAGCAGATTTCCGTTGGCCTCGCTGCTGCGATACGGATCTTAAATACGTTTCACGGTTTTTTGCTCAGTCAGTCTGCTTTGCAGCGAAAGAACGGGAAGGAGATCACTGGTCCTTACACTGAAGAAGCTGACAAGGTAATCGCCATCTTTTCCCGCCCGGAACTTTCCTGGCTTGAACAGGAGAAGGGTAACATTCCCATGCCGTTGATGAAAGTGGCTAAATACCATTATATCCTGCAACGCAGTCTGCAGAAAGAGATGGAAGAGATATTAAACAGCATTTATAACCTGGATGTTTGCATCGCTGTGGGCAAGACAGGTAAGGCAAGGGGCTTTGGCTATGCAACTGCATCGCCCGGCGGGCAGCATCTGCTGCAAATTGATGGGCTCAGCCATCCAGGATTAACGAAAGGTATCGCAAATACTTTATCGTTCCGCAAGAATCAAAACATGCTGTTCCTCACTGGGGCCAACATGGCGGGTAAATCTACGCTGATGAAAGCCTTTGGCATTGCTGTATACCTGGCTCATATGGGATTTCCAGTGTCTGCTTTGGGAATGAATTTTTCAGTGATGGACGGACTTTTTTCTTCGATTAATGTACCTGATGACCTGAATATGGGATACAGCCATTTTTACGCAGAAGTGCTGAGGGTAAAACAGGTTGCGGAAGAAGTAAGTGCCGGAAAAAATCTTGTAGTGCTCTTTGATGAGTTGTTCAAGGGCACAAATGTGAAGGATGCTTATGATGCTACACTTTCTGTAACGCGCTCTTTTTCTGACTACCGAAACTGCTTTTATGTGATCTCCACGCATATTATTGAGGTGGGTGAAGCACTACAGGCGGATACTCAAAACCTCAGGTTTGCTTATCTGCCTACAGTTATGGAAGGCAGTAAACCGAGATATACTTATCTACTTGAAGAAGGTATAACCACAGACAGGCAGGGGATGATGATTATCAAGAATGAGGGTATCCTCGAAATACTTGCAAAGGGAGAAATGTAAAAGCCTTAGTCCAACTCTTTCCATTATGGAAAGAGTTCACCTTAAATAATGAAAATCTAATAGACATGAAAAAACTGGTTTTATCTATAATTCTATCAACTCCAGTCCTGCTGTTTGCGCAGGAAGGAGCATTTACCCTTAAGGGTAAAGTTGCAGCGCTGAACGCGCCTGCCAAAGCTTATCTGATTTATGCGGCCAATGGCAAACAAGTGGTGGATTCTGCAGAACTAACCAAGGGACTTTTCAGCATTAACGGTTTGGTTACGGAACCTGTTAAAGCACGACTTCTGCTGGACCACAATGGCGCAGGACTAAAAAAGCTTTCAATTGCTTCAGACAATGTGGTACTTTATCTGGAGCAAGGTGAAATTAGCCTGTCAGCAGCAGACTCGGTAAAACATGCAGCATTTGGTGGCTCGAAGTTAAACACCGATTATATGGCATATCTTAAAACTATAGCTGCGCCACTCGCGGAGATCAGGAATATCAACATAGAGTTTGCAGCGGCGCCAGACTTAAAACGGAAAGACGCGGACTACAAAAATATGATGCAGGGAAGATATGATAAGGCTACCGCGAGTATCGCAGATCTTCAGTCTTCCTTTATCAAAGCCCATCCGGATTCCTGGTACAGTTTGATAGGGCTAAATGAAGCTGTGAAAAGCGGTATGGATATGGGTAAGGTGGAGCCACTTTATAAAAGCTTGTCTGCCAGATTGCGCGCTACGCCAACGGGGATCGCACTGGAAAAATCAATCAATGCGCTGCGCGCCACAGCTATTAATGCGATGGCACCTGATTTTACCCAGAATGATGTGAATGACCAGCCGGTAAAACTCTCCAATTTCCGCGGAAAGTATGTGTTGCTTGACTTCTGGGCATCGTGGTGTGCACCATGCAGACAGGAAAACCCGAATGTAGTTCTGGCCTACAATAAATATAAAGAGAAGGGGTTTACGGTTGTTGGCATTTCTCTGGATCAGCCGGGTAAAAAGGATGCCTGGGTAGAAGCGATTGCTAAAGACGGTTTGAACTGGACACAGCTTTCGGATCTTAAATTCTGGAAAAATGATGTAGCATTGTTGTACGGAATCAAAGCAATTCCCCAAAATTTCCTGATTGATCCAACCGGCAAAATCGTTGCCACAAATTTGAGGGCTGAGGCGCTCCAGAATAAACTGGCTGAATTGATTAAATAAGATGCAGAATTAAATTACAAACCGCTTTGACTTAATCTGGGAAGTAGTGAAATGTATCTAAAGGCTTCCTAGACTATATATTAATGGGCTACTCGTTATCTTCGAGTAGCCCATTTTTTTTAAACATTTCAACCACTTTGCAATCTTTAAATATGTAGTAGGGATAGTATGAAAATGAAATAGTAGCATAAGCATCTCTAACCTAGCGAGCATGCGGATAATGATGCTTCTTTCGTTCCCGGGACATCCCCACCTCATTTATTTAGCGCGCGATATTTTATTACCATACATCAATTTTTTCGATTATTAATTGCGACAATTTTGAATTGTAAGCTTTAGCTAATCAGCTGATTGCCTATCGATATGGTCGTATATTTTATAAAAAAAGAAACTATGAAAACTACAAGCACTTCACTAAAACTCATTACCGTAGTAATGTTTTTAATGCTCGGTTCACTGTCAACAGGCATGGCCCAGAATTCAAAACCTAACAAAATTAAACCAACTATTGTGCTGGTGCATGGTGCATGGGCCGATGGGTCATCATGGAACAAGGTAATACCTATTTTGGAAAAGAATGGTTATCATACTGTTGCGGTTCAAAACCCGCTTACTTCTTTAGAGGATGATGTTGCTGCGGTAAATCGGATTTTGAAAGAAGTACAGGGAGACGTAATCCTTGTTGGACATTCCTGGGCCGGCGTTGTCATAACTGAGGCGGGAATTGATCCCAAAGTAAAATCATTGGTATACATTGCAGCCTATGCACCAGACCTTGGCCAGAGTATTGAAAGCATTCACAAAGATGGTTTTGAGGTTAAAAAGTACCCTAAATCTCCTGTAACCGAAAATGACCGTGTGGTTTCTGATGGATTTATCCGGCTTAAAGATGCCACGGTACTTAATTACTTTGCGCAAGACATACCCAGGCCAGAAGCAGAGCTGATTGCCGTAGTTCAAGGTCGTTTTCATGTCAGTACATTATCGGCGAAGGTGTCTAACCTGGCCTGGAAGAATAAGCCAAGCTTTTATGTAGTTGCTGATCACGACAAAATTATTCCTCCACAAATTGAAGCTGATATGGCAGAACATATCGGGGCTAAGACATACCATGTTCCTGCCAGCCATGTTGCTATGCTGGCGAAACCACAAAAAGTTGCAGAGGTAATTCTTGAAGCCGCTTCGGCCAATTAACGATTATAAATTATCTAGTCAAATGATATTTACCAACGTTTACTGAAAATCGACTGAAGAATGAATGTCCGCCTTTTTGCGTAAACGTTGGCTTAAAAAAACTCTTTCAATTAAACCTCAGCTTTATCTGGAATAAAATACGTTTCGGCGTTTTCCTTGAAAACAACGTACAGCCTCCTCCAGGGTTCATCATTTATAAGGCGCCATTTATGTCCGGTACCACTATTATCAGTTGCCAACAAAACGTCGCCAGGATAAATTGTAAAGCTTCCCCCGGTTTTTGTAGTAAATTCTAATACGCCTGATAGGGTAATCACATATCTCGGAATTGGATCCTGATGCCAATCGAATGAGGAATGGGCGGCTGTTTCCTTAAATAGCATATGATCTGCATCTATCATTTTACCTTCGCTGATACTTCCTTTGGTAAAATATGAGTTGCCGTCATCTCCAGTGTATAGTAAATATGCCTTAATCATATAATTATTTATTTTGGTGTATTTAATAAAATTGTATTTATTGTAAGCGTAAAACTGCAGATATTATTCCAAATACGCTTTTGTTTGCAATTCGGATCGCATTTGCTGTGTCTTTAGCAGAAATGAGATGCATCACTACCACTAAGTCTAAAACGGTTTTTCTTAGAAACGAGCCAGCTTTAACCGCAACACTGACACTTGCGATAAGTGGAAAAGAATGCTACTCCCATAACAGAGTAGCATGAGTAAAATAAACTAGTTTTGGTCCACGGGCGTTTCGGGAGTCATTTCATACGAAGCCTGGAGTGCGGCAGGGCGGGTGCCAAGCCCTTCTCGTATTTTTTTCGTCCAAACATTTTCAATGTTTTTTTTGGTCTCTTCTAGCATTGACGCTGGCTCCAAATTGCGAAAGGTATCAACCTCGCCAGCCGCCACAGCTGTTAATGTAGCATATACAGCCTCAGGATCAAACTGTGCACGCGGAAATGCTAATTTCGAATAATCAAAAAGGCGCTCAGCCGGATCATCATCCCAGCTTGCCCAGGTATCAAATCCCCGGTCATTAAATCCTGTTAAAAAAGGGCCAGGATTAACAGTGGCTACCTCTACGCCAAATTCCTGCAGTTCAAGGCTCATTGTTTGGGCAACGGCCTCAACAGCATGTTTGGAGGCAGAATAAATGCCTGTAAAGGGGTTAACATTTAAACCCTCGCGTGATGACACCCATACAATTCGGCCTTCACCACGTTTGACCATTTGCTTTGCAATGCCTTGGGTTAACAGCAATGGCCCTATAACATTTACCTCAAATTCGTTTCTCATATTTGTTGCAGGGATATCTAAAACTGATCCGCCTTCCAGAACTCCGGCGTTGTTTACAAGTATTTCAATATTCCATTGCAGTGCCTTTCTGCGGTCTCCTTCATTTGTAACGTCCAGTTTTTCTACCTGAAGTTTTACCCCTCTTGAAGTAGCCTCACGTTTCAATGTTTGAACCTGTGCATAAATTTCGACCGCAGCGATTACTTCAAACCCCTTTTCTGCGAGCCTCATAGCAGCCTCCAGCCCAAAGCCGGTCCCTGCACCAGTGATTAATATCTTTTTCATACTTTTTATATTTCGTGTTATATAAAATTCAACTAGAATTCGATTGAAAAAATTGATCTATGGTAATATTTAGTCGCGGTACATTATTTGAACTTTCCAAAAGTCGGAATAACATCCTTTGCAAGAATATTGACAAGTAACCCACCGTCAGGAGTATCCCATCTACTGGTCATATCAGCAATCAGTTGATTAATGGCGGTTGTACGTACACCGGCTTTCTCCCATGTTGTTCTAGCCACATTATCGGCTATTTCTGTTGGCGAGCCACCTGCATCGATAACAACCTGAACGTCAAATCCTTCTTCTACCATTGATATGGATGGATACACTATACAGACATCATTTGTCAGGCCAGCCATAATTACATTCTTGCGTCCATTGGCGGCTTCTAAAACTGCGTTGCGGTAGTTTTCGTCGTCCCACGCATTGGTCACACCTGTACGTTTAATTCTGTCTTCAAATTCCTGAGGCAAGATCTCTTGCAATTCCGTTATCAATGGGCCCTGCATCTGATCCTCTTGGCTAGTGGTGAGTACCACCGGGATTTTTAAGGCCCTGGCTACTTTCGCCAACGTAGTTGCACGGTTAATTATCATATCTTGAGGACGGTTTGTTGCGAATTTTAATGTGCCTATCTGATGGTCTATCAATAAGATAATTGAATCTTCTTTTTTAAAATGCTTCATGTTGATTGTTTTAACTTGTGTTTACAATTGGTTTTTATATTTTTTGGGTTTTAGTTTAAAATACTTTTCAAATACCCGGGAGAAATGGCTCATATTGGTAAATCCAAGCCGATAACCTGCTTCAGTAACAGATAAGTCTTTTAGCAACTTTGCCGCTTCATTCATCCTTGCTGCCTGGAAATAGTTATAGATAGTGCTGCCAAAAAGGTGACGGAATAACATTTTCATCTTCGTTGGACTCATTGCAGCCTTTTTTGCCAACGCTGTAAGATTAGGTGTTTTGGAAAGATCATGAATGATGGCAGATCTTACCTCATACAGCTTGTTTACATCAGGCCTGCTAATGTTCACGCCAGGGTCAATAGATCTTTCACTCATGCTAGAGAATAGTTGAAAAGTGATTTCATATATTTTAATTAGATATGAAAGATGGGAGAGTGGCGTATTCGGTTGTATGGTCCCAAATCCTTTTACAAGACGTTCCATTTCCGCAGACATGGGTGCATTGACCAAAAATGAACTGCTTATAAGCAAACCGGTGAACAGTTGCGAACCATCAACTTCCGGTTTTAAGATATTAACCAAAAGGCGCCGGCTGATATTTATGACCAAAAAAGAAATCTCCTGATCTGCCGGGAAAAAAACCTCGCTAAAGAAATTTCCAGTACCTAGTTCAGCTTCACATCCAGGGGCAAAAAGTAATAAGTCACGTCCTTCGCCATCCATCGTCACCCTTGTGCTGCCAAACTTTAGGGTAAGGAAATCGGAAGCCGCGTTTGAGCCAAGCTGTTTCAATATAAAGTCCTGTCCCAGTTGGTACTGATGGAAACAAAAGCTCAATTCTTCATCAAGAAACACTTCCTGGATAAAACCATTTCCCAAATAGTTGGGTAGATAAACGCGGTTATTTGAAACCGGCATGCCAAATCTCTCGCCAAACGCCAACCCAAAATGGATTCTGCTGCCTATTTCAAATTCAAATATTATTGCCATCACTATAATCTAAACAAATCTCTTTCGCTAAATAAATGTCCTTCCGCCGTCAATATTTAAGGTTTGACCAGTGATAAATGCAGCATCGTCTGTCGCCAAAAAAACAACACCACCTACAAGGTCTTCTGCCTCTTGCTTTCTTTTCAGTGCGCCATTGCTTTCCACCTCTTCGATCATTGCCGGAGAAGCTGCTTTTACCAGGTTCGGCGTCACCGTAAGACCAGGCGTAACAAGATTTACTGTAATCTTATAATCGCCAAGTGCATTCGCAAGGCTACGGGTAAATCCTAACAGCGCGGCTTTAGCAGAAACATAATGCGTTTGATTAGGTGTTCCGGTATAAATACTCCCAGAACCTATGTTGATAATTCTCCCCGAGGTGCTCTTCTTAATTAAGGGAAGTAATGCTTTTGTAACCAAAAAAGGACCGTCAAGGTTAACGCTGATCACAGCCTTCCATTCCTCATAGGTAATTTGTTCAAAAGCACTGAATGGAAACCATCCGGCGTTGTTAATCAATATATCTACATAACCCCACGCTTCAGCTATTTTGTGGTAAATTTTTTCTGCATCTGCTTCTTTGGTGATGTCTGCTGGTACTGTCATCAATTCAATACGAGGCCCCAACTCTGCAGTTAAACGCGCAAGTCCTTCCGTGGTTTTATCAGTTGCGCATACCCTGGCACCTTCGGCGAGAAAACGTCTGGTGAAAGCTGTGCCCAACCCGCCTGCTGCCCCAGTGATAATTGCTATTTTTCTGTTTAGTTTCATCAATTAAAAGTTTAGTTCCTGAATGAACTCTGGGACCGTTTTCGCTTTTCTGCCTAGAATGGTATCCAGAATCAGTGAATTTCCACCTGAGAACCCAAAGTCATCATATTCTTTATTCATCGCGATTAAACCATTTCTGAGCTCGTCATCTGGAATTTTATTCACTTTTGCCCAATAATCTGTATTGATGTCATGTGCAACTATTGGCTTATCCAGTGTTTTGCCAATTAAGCTGGCCAGATCCATGCGACTATACATACCATCTGATGATAGCTCGAAGGTGCCAAAAGATAAACGGTCGTCTACAAAGGCTAATGCTGCACATTCCGCAACCTCATTATAATCTACATAAGACATTTTTGAGTATTTCGAATAGGGGCCAGTAATCTCGCCGGTTTTTAAAGCTGAAGCCCAGGTTTGACGCAACATCTGCATATACATGGCTGGTTGCAGAATAGTGTAATCCATTTTAGAGAGGTATAGTGCTTCCTCAACAGGCCGTTTATCAGCATGGTTAACTAA
>Ga0247816_10000214_pt1 | contig 35618 bp, 21 predicted proteins | sample UWRJL209509C1_FD_179930 | JGI IMG/M metagenome (GOLD analysis project Ga0247816, IMG submission 179930) | Plant litter microbial communities from Arlington Agricultural Research Station in Wisconsin, United States - UWRJ-L209-509C-1 | ecosystem: Environmental > Terrestrial > Plant litter >...
AGTCCAAATGTGGGAGCGGGCTTGCTCGCGAAGGCGGTGTGTCAGCCACCACATGTATTGACTGGCACACCGCCTTCGCGAGCAAGCCCGCTCCCACAGTTTGATCCAGTTCATTCAGGTAGACCGAGGTGCCTGCATCGCAGGCAAGCCAGCTCCCACATTGGACCGCACTGGCTTTTGCATTTGCTTTTTGCTTCACACCACTCAGGTCGGCTTTCGGGCCGCCGTGCTTTTGATCTTGATCTTAGGCGCCCCGTTAAACCACGCTCCAAAGCCGGAGTGAGGGCACACCGAGCCCAGGCGAGGTGCCGAGTGGTGGGGCAAGAGCGTTTTGCTTACTTTTGCGCTCTATCAAAAGTGAGCCGCCGTAAGGGCGGAACCAACAGAAGCCCTGACCAAAAAACGGATATGTACCCCACCCACCCCCCCAAAAAGAGGATTTTGATCAGCCTGCAAGAGTTGTGTAGATACCTATGCTCATCGCAGGCAAGCCAGCTCCCACATTTGACTGTATTCACAAATCAAAATGTGGGAGCTGGCTTGCCTGCGATAGCGATCTACCGGTTAAACCGCTCCACCAGCGAATACTGGGTATTCGCCGTATGCGTCAGCTCTTCACTCAACTGCGCCGAATTCAACGCCTGTTCCGAGGTCTGGTCTGCCAGCAGCGCAATCGTGCTGATGTTCCGGCTGATCTCTTCCGCAACGGCGCTTTGCTCTTCAGTCGCCGCTGCAATCTGCGTGGTCATGTCGGTGATGTTCGCCACTGCCGCACTGATCCCCACCAGCGCTTCATCCGCCTCCATCACCCGTGCCACGCCTTCTTCAGCCTGGCGATGCCCGGCGTCCATGGTCTGTACCGCCGCGTTGGCGGTCTGCTGCAGCTTGGCGATCAATGCATGGATCTGCCCGGTCGACTCGCTGGTGCGCTTGGCCAGTTGGCGTACTTCATCGGCCACCACGGCGAAGCCACGGCCCATCTCGCCAGCACGGGCCGCTTCGATCGCAGCGTTCAGGGCCAGCAGGTTGGTCTGGTCGGCAATGCCTTTGATCACATCCACCACACCGCCGATTTCGTCGCTGTCCTTGGCCAGTTGGGTCACGGTCACACCGGTTTCCCCGACTGACACCGACAGGCGCTGAATCGCCTCACGGGTTTCCCCGGCGATATCACGGCCGCGACCGGTCAGGCGATTGGCTTCCTGGGTCGCATCAGCGGTGCGCTGCACATGGCTGGCGACTTCCTGGGTCGTGGCCGCCATCTGATTGACGGCCGTGGCCACCTGTTCGGTTTCCACGCGCTGGCGTTCCAGGCCGCTGGAGCTGTTGTGCGCCAACGTGTTGGACTGCCGCGCCTGGTCGTTGAGGTGCTCGGCCGTATCTTGCAAACGTGTCAGGCAGGTTTTCAGACGTGCCTCCTGGCTCAGGATCGACATCTCCAGGCGCGCCTGCGCACCGCGACTGTCGGTGTACATCTGCGCGATAAGCGGGTCGGAGGTGGTCTGCTCGGCCAGGCGCAGCAAGCGCTTGAGGCCGCGCTGTTGCCAGCTCAAGCCCAGCAGGCCCAGCGGTACGCAAAGCGCGGCAGCGAGGACAAAACCCCAATGCGAGTCAAGCCACACGCCAATCAGGAAACTCAACTGGCTGACCAGAATAAACGGCAGCCAGTCCTGCAGCACCGGCAACCATTTGTCAGTGCTCGGCACTGCTGACTTGCCCTGGTTGAGGCGCTGGTAAAGCGCTTCGGCGCGGCGAACCTGCTCGGCAGTCGGTTTGACCCGCACCGACTCGTAGCCGATCACCTGATTGCCGTCGAAGACCGGCGTCACATAGGCGTTGACCCAATAGTGATCACCGTTCTTGCAGCGGTTCTTGACGATGCCCATCCAGGGCAAGCCTTGTTTAAGCGTGGCCCACATGTGCGCGAACACCGCCGACGGTACGTCCGGGTGCCGAACCAGGTTATGCGGGGCGCGGATCAGTTCGTCATGGGTAAACCCGCTGATTTCGACAAACGCGTCGTTGCAGTAGCTGATCACGCCTTTGGCATCAGTCGTGGAGATCAACCGTTGCTGAGCAGGGAAGGTACGTTCGCGCTGGGTAACGGGCTGGTTATTACGCATGGCTTTTTTCAATCCGTGAGGCTGTAAAGGGTTGTCGGCCACAACGGGGAACTATTGAGGGATTATTTTTAATAAGCCGGCCTTTATATGAAATTTGTTGCGTTTTGAGGGGGAGGCCAGCCCTGTCGGAACTTTTCGGGTTTCCCTGAGGAGCCCCGGCGCGTATGATTCGCGGCTGTTTTATGTAGGGCGTTATTATTTGTCGTGTAGGGATTGTTGACTTGGTCGCCGATAAGGTGGCGAGTTTCCTGCATTCACGTTAATGGATTTGATCGTTGATCAGCCCTTCGAAAAAGGGGCTGTGTATGAAAAGGGCTAGCAGTAATGGGTAAGAAAGTTGCAATTATAGGGACGTCGTTCCGTTTTCCAGGCTCTACTTCCGCAACCTTCTGGCCGCATTTACTCGCCCAACAAAGCTTTATTACTCAGGCGGATTTTTCCCGCTGGTCCAAAGACGAGTACCTGCACCCTGACAAGGCAAACCCTGCAACGAGCTACACCTTTGCTTCGGGTTCGCTTGGGGACATCTCCACGTTTGACGCAGGTTTTTTCAACATTTCCCCGCGTGAAGCGGCGGTCATGGACCCCCAGCAACGCCTGTTACTGGAGTTGGGTTGGGAGGTCTTTGAGAACGCAGGCGTCAAGCCATCGAGCCTGCGCGGCAGCGATTGTGGCGTCTATCTGGGAATTGCCAGTCTCGATTACGGCCATCGCCTGGCACATGACCTGTCGGGCATCGAAGCCGGCACAGCCACCGGAAACACCTTCAGTATTGCGGCCAACCGGTTATCTTTCTTTTATGACCTGCGTGGCCCCAGCATGGCCATCGATACGGCGTGCTCATCTTCGCTGATCGCCTTTCACCAGGCCTGCCAGGCCATCCAGAACGGCGATATCGACCAGGCGATTACCGGCGGCGTGAGCCTGCATCTTCATCCGTTCGGCTTTCTGATTTTTTCCAAGGCTTCAATGTTGTCGCGCACCGGGCAGTGCCATGTGTTCGATGAAGCTGCCGATGGCTATGTGCGTTCTGAGGGGGCCGGGCTTTTCTACCTCAAGGATTATGACAAGGCGGTCAGCGACGGCAATCAGATCCTGGCGGTCGTGGCGGGCAGTGCGGCTAACACCGATGGCAGGAAGTCCAGCCTGACCGTGCCCAGTGCCGATGCACAAATTGCCCTGATGAAGCAGGCGTACGACAGTGCAGGCATCAGCGCCGTAGACATTGATTATCTCGAAGCTCACGGTACCGGCACGCCCGTCGGCGATCCTATCGAGAGCCGGGCTATCGGTGAAGCGCTCGGGCAGCAGCGTCCGGCGGATAAGCCACTGCTGATCGGCTCGATCAAAAGCAATATCGGGCACCTTGAAGCCGCCTCCGGCGTCGCCGGTCTGATGAAGGCGCTGTACTGCGTGATTGAACGCCAGGTACCGGCCACCATCGGGATTAAAAAGCTCAACCCCAACATTCCGTTCGCTGAACTCAATCTGAGCGTGGTGACCGAAACACAAGCGCTCAAACCCAGCGGGAAGCTGGTGGTTGGGGTCAATTCTTTCGGCTTTGGCGGGGCAAATGCCCACGTCATTTTGGAAAGCCCGCCTCAGGTTTTGCCGCGCCCAAGCGTGACAGAGCTGCCAGTGCCGTTGATCCTCAGCGCCAAAGACAGCGCAGGCCTGGCCGCCCAGGCTGAACAGTTTGCACAGTTTTTAGCCAAGCCCGACGCTGCCAATCTGTACGACGTGGCCTATCAGTCAATGTTCCACCGCGACCTGCAACCGCAGCGGGTTGTCGTGTTCGGTACAGATGCCCAGGGCACTGCGCAGGCGTTGCTGGATTACGCCACGGAGCAAGCTGTTCCCGTGCTGTCCACGGTGCTGGAAAGCGGCCGCTCCCTGGAGCAGTCGACCGGGCCGGTGTTTGTTTTTTCCGGCAACGGATCGCAGTGGCAAGGCATGGGTAAAGGGTTGCTGGTCGACCCTGTTTTCCACCATGCAGTGGCCGAGATCGATACGATTTTCCAGCCGCTGTCGGGCTATTCGTTGATCGCTGAACTGTCGGGTGAGTATGGCGAAAACCGTTATCAATTGACTGAGTTCGCGCAGCCGGCGCTGTTTGCGTTGCAAGTGGGTGTCACCCGCATGCTGGCTGCAAAAGGCGTGCTGCCGGTGGCTGTGATCGGCCACAGTGTGGGTGAAGTCGCGGCTGCCTGGGTATCCGGTGCGCTGACACTGAACGACGCCACGCGGGTGATCTACCATCGCAGTCGCTTGCAAGGGCTGACCAAAGGCTGCGGCATGATGTCTGCGGTTGGGCTGTCAGGGGCCGACACGGCAACGTTGTTGAAAACCCTGGGCCTGGAAGCGGAGCTGGTCGTCGCCGGCGAAAACAGCGCCAAAGGTGCCACGGTCGCCGGCAGTGTTGCGGCACTGGAGACGCTCGAACACGCGTTGAATGAACAGCAGGTATTCGTGCGCCGCCTCGGCCTCGACTACGCGTTCCATTCGCCTGCCATGGACGTGATTGCCGAACAAATTATTGATGTGTTGGGCGACATCGTTGCCGGCCCTGCTCGCATTCCGATGTATTCCACCGTGACGGGCGACGTGCTGGCGGGTGAAAGCCTGGACGCCGAATACTGGTGGAAAAATATCCGTTACCCGGTGCTGTTTCAGACCGCCAGCGAGACGCTTGCCAAGCAGGGCTACAACGTATTCCTGGAAGTTGGCCCGCACCCGATCCTGCGTTCCTACGTGGCCGATGCGCTGGCCAGCCAGGCTCTGGAAGGCGTTGTGATTCCGACCGTATCGCGTGGTCAAGACACCCCGCAACTGATCGATCGCACGCTGGCCAAGGTGCTGATTGCGGGCCTCGACGTTGACGTGCAGCACCTGTTTCCCGAGCGCGGTCGTTTCTTGCAACTGCCTAACTACCCCTGGCAGCGTGAGCGCCATTGGCTAGCGCAAACCCCGGAGTCGTCGGGCAACCTGCAGCGTGAGCGCGTGCACCCACTGTTGGGTTACCCGCTGCCCGAACACCCGTTGACCTGGGACAATCGCCTCGACACCCAACTGTTCCCGTCACTGGCGGACCACCGCGTAGGCGAGTCGGTGCTGTTCCCCGGTGCCGGTTTCACCGAGCTCGCATTGGCCGCTGCACTGCTGTATCAGCCGGGTGAGTACGTAGAAATTGAAGAGCTGGAAATTCACAGCCCGCTTTTGCTTCATTCCGACTTCAGCAAAAAAGTACGTGTGACGATCGACAGTGCCGACGGTGCGCTTTCGATAGTTTCGCGCAGCACCGCGCAGGCCGAGCCGTGGGTGCAGCATGTGGTTGCCAGGTTTCCGGGTGAAGCCCGTGGCGGGGCACTCAGCGCCATCGCTCCAGCGCTGCCTGAACGGGCGGTGGATTTCACCTCGTCCGAGCACTTGGCCCTGACGTGTGCGGTCGGCCTCAATTACGGCCCCGCTTACCAGGCCGTCGAGTCTGGCTGGATCGACGGCAATCAAGTGTTGGCACGCTTGACGGTGCCCGCGTCGATTGAAGCCGAACTCGTCTCCCTGCATGTGCACCCCGCGCTGCTGGACAGTGCGTTCCAGTTGATCACTCAACTGTTAAGCCAAGACCCCAACAGCCGCAAAGGGCTGGCATTTATTCCGGTGAAGCTGGGGCGCATCAGTTTTGCCACCGCCAGCCTGCCTCCTTGCCTGGCCCAGGTCACGTTGGTACGGCGCTCCGAGCACTCGTTGCTGGCCGATTTCACCTTGTACGACGCCGATGGGCGCGCGGTCATTTGCATCAAGGACGCGCGTTTCCGCGGTGTTCGGCTGCACAAGGACCGCAGCGGCGAGATCAAACTGGTGGACTTTGTCGGTGTGGGCAAACCGTATCCTGCCAACACGCGAGACGTGCCGGTAGCGGATGTGCGACTGGGTGCGCACATACAGAAGTGCCTTGAAGCCGTCGTCGATGATGTTTCGCTTGCGCGTTACGCGGGTGAAGTCGACCCCTTGCTTGACGGTCTGTGCACCAGCTTCTTGCTGGAGGCGATCGACAAACTGGGCGGCGAGCTTTCGTCGCAGCAGCGTTCGACCTGGGGCGTAGATGCCCAGGCCGCTTCCGGCTGGCTTGACCACCTGCTTGAGCAGGCGGTGGAAGATGGCAGCCTGATCGTGGGCGACAACGGCAACTGGCAGCTTGCCGAACCAGGCGAGCGCCCGAGTGCACAAGCCATCTGGCAGGAGCTGTTCGCCAGTTACCCCGAGTTCTTCCAGGTCATCCACTCGGTGGGCCGGATCGGCATGCACCTTTTGGAATTGATCAGCGGCAAAGTCACCCTTGCGCAACTGTTGCCACGCGAAACCACGCCCGCCGGTCTGTCCCGCCAGGTGCTGGGTGCCAGCGGCAGTCAGGCATTGCTGGGCGGTCTGCGGACGCACATCGCACAACGGCTGGGCAGCCTGCCCGATGGTCAGCGCTTGCGTGTGCTTGAAATCGGTTTTGACGGCGCGCCGCTCGCGGCTGAACTCTGTGTCGGCCTCGATTTTGACCGTGTCGATTACCAGTATTGCGCGCAAGACATTGAAGCCGCGTCGATGCTTCAAGCGGACTTCCCGGATCTGCAAATACTGAACCTGCAAGCGTCTGAAACCGCATCTGCGGCATCGGTAAATTGCTTCGATCTGGTGCTGGTTGCTAGCGACCTGGCGCCGCTGGAAGCCATCAGCCAAGGCCTGCAACACGGCGCCTCAAGGCTGCGTGCCCAAGGTGAATTGCTGCTGCTGGCTCAATACCCTTCGCGATGGGCAGACTTCACCTTCGGTGCCGAACCTGCCTGGTGGCTGGCCTTGCCGGGCACACCGCCGCTGTCTGTGCAGCAGCCGCCAGGGTTCTGGCAGCAGGAGCTGCGCCGTCATGGCCTGAAAGTGTCCGAGCCTTTTGAATTGATTCCAGACTGGGTGTCCGGCAGTTATGTGTTGGTGGCCGACAATCCAACGCAGGCCGCTCAAGCGGCTCCTGGTTATCCGCCGCAGAGCTGGTTGCTGGTCGCCGACGAGCAAGGCCCGGAAGCGCCGTTTACCGCCGCGCTGAGCATGTTGCTACGCGAGCAAGGTCAAGAGGTTGAGCTGCTTGCACCAGGTTCGGCGCTGCAGTTGGCGCAAAAACTGGCTGAGCGTTCCGCGCCACCTCAACACATCGTGATGCTGGCCGGTCTGTTCGCGCCGCAAGGCCTTGATGCCCAGGCCTATCGCTGCATGCTCGCTGCTGCCATCACCCAGGCCTGCGAGTCGGCGCGAGTCGTTGCCGATTGCTGGCTGCTCACCAGCGGTGCCGCCGTGCACTTGCTGCCACAAAGTGCGCGCACACAAACCACCGTGCACAACATTGCCGACGCCGCGTTGTGGGGGTTCGGTCGAACCCTGGCCAACGAGGCACTCGGTTGCCGTGTCCGTCTGCTCGACCTGGCGATTGGCGCCGGCGCCGAAGCCCTGGTACCTGCGCTGCTCAATGTTGATGAGGAAACCGAGCTGGCCGTCAGTGCAGCCGGTGATCGCTACGTTGCGCGGCTGCGAATCCAGCCGGATGAGTTGCCCGCCAATCAGCCGTTGAACGCGCCGACGCAGGTCAAGCTTGGCTTCGATTTGCCGGGCCAATTACGCAATTTGCGCTGGGAAGCACGAGCGCCGCTGGTGCCGGCTGATGATGAGCTGGACATCGAAGTTCAGGCCACGGGTTTGAACTTCCGCGATGTGATGTACGCGCTGGGCCTGTTGTCCGATGAAGCGATCGAAAATGGTTTCTCGGGGCCAACCCTGGGCTTTGAGTTTTCCGGTGTGGTACGCGGCAAAGGCGCTCGGGTCGAGGGCGAGTTCCAGCCAGGCGACCGTGTTGTCGGTTTTGGCCCATCAAGCTTTGCCAACCGCCTGATCACCAACGCCAATGCCGTTGCGCGCATTCCCGACGGGATGTCGTTTGAAGCAGCGGCCACCATTCCAAGTACATTCTTCACTGTGTATTACGCCTTGCACCACCTGGCGCGGCTTGAGCCGGGAGAGAAAATCCTGATTCATGGTGCGGCCGGTGGCGTTGGCATCGCTGCGATCCAGATTGCGAAATGGTGCGGCGCCGACATCTACGCCACGGCCGGCAGCGACGAGAAGCGTGACTTCTTGCGCTTGATGGGGGTCGAGCACATTTTCGATTCCCGGTCGCTGGCGTTCGCCGATGAAATCCTGGCTATCACCGATGGCCGCGGCGTGGACGTTGTACTCAACTCCCTGGCGGGCGAGGCGATCAATCGCAACCTGCGGGTACTCAAGCCGTTCGGGCGCTTCCTCGAGTTAGGCAAGCGCGACTTCTATCAGAACACCAAGATCGGCCTGCGGCCGTTCCGCAACAACATCAGCTATTTCGGGATCGATGCCGATCAGCTCATGAGCGAACGTCCACAACTGACGCGTCGACTGTTTGCAGAAATGATGGGGTTATTCCGCGACGGTATTTTGAGCCCGCTGCCGTATCGCGCGTTTGACGCCAATGATGTGGTCGAGGCGTTCCGCTACATGCAGCAGGCCCGACAGATCGGCAAGATCGTCGTGACCTATCGCACGCCTATCCAGCGCGTGGTGGAGGCACCGGTTGCGCACCCGGCGACGTTGGCGTTATCGGCGGACGCGACTTACCTGGTCACCGGCGGCCTTAGCGGTTTCGGCCTGCGCAGCGCGCAGTGGCTGGTGGCCAAAGGCGCCCGTCATCTGGTCCTGCTGGGCCGTCGTGGCGCCCAGACTGAAGAGGCCAAACCGGTGCTCGCAGTGTGGCGCGAGCAGGGGATCGACGTTCAGGCGCTTGCCTGCGACATCACGGATGCCGGTCAACTGGCGTCCGTGATTGACGGCATTGCCGCAAGTGCCTACCCGCTGCGAGGGGTGGTGCATGCCGCCACGGTTTTCGAAGACGGTTTGATCCGTAATCTGACCCTGAAGCAAGTACAACGCGTCTTGCAACCCAAGGCCAAAGGCGCGCAATACCTGCATGAATTGACGGCTGATTTGCCACTGGACTTGTTCGTGCTGTTTTCCTCGGCGACGACCTTGTTTGGTAACCCTGGGCAGGCCAATTACGTCGCCGCCAACCACTGGCTCGAAGCGTTGGCGCGTCATCGCCTGGCGCTGGGGCTGCCGGCGACCAGCGTGCTGTGGGGGGCCATCGATGATGCGGGTTTCCTGGCGCGCAACCAGGACATCAAGGACGCCCTGCAAAGCCGCATGGGCGGTGGCGCATTGCAGTCGCAAGCAGCACTGGACACCCTTGAGCGGCTGCTGTTGCAGCAGCGTTCCGGGCTGGGTGTGCTTGAACTGGATTGGAAAGCGCTGTCGCGATTCCTCCCGGCTGCCGGGTCGCCGAAGTTCATTGAACTGGCAAGGTTGCAGGGGGGCGAGCAGGACGAAGAAAGCGATGCCGATGATATCCAGCGCCTGTTGGCTGAAATGGACGACCCTGAGTTGGTCGAACTCTTCAGCGAAATGCTCAAGCAGGAAATCAGCGAGATTCTGCGTTTGCCGACCAACAAGCTGGACGCCACTCGCCCACTTCAAGAGCTGGGGTTGGACTCGCTGATGAGTGTCGAGTTGATGGTGGCCGTCGAGGAGCGATTCGGTGTTCGGCTGCCGGTCATGGAGCTCAGCGAAGCATCGACCATTGGCAAAATCACCGTGCGAATCCTGGAGCTGTTGCGCAGCAATCAAGAGAGCGACGGCGACGCGCAACCCACTGCTGAAAGTAAGTTGCAGTCGCTGGCGAGCGACACCTTTTCCCGTCATGGAGTCGACATTTCCAGCGACGACGTTGCGCGATTGAGCGATGAGCTCAGTGCCAGTGATTCCGAACCATCACGCTTGATAAATTGATTTGGCCCATGACCATTAAAACTACGCCAGGCCTTGCCACTTCGATGAAGGACAAGCTGATTCAGCAAGCCCTTGAAAGGCGCCTGCGCAAAACCGGTGAGGGCGCGCCAAGCGCTTCTTTGCAAGGCGTCAATAGCGCTTCACCCGAGGACTTCGGCCAGTTTTGCCGGTTTGATCAGCACCCCGGCTATCAGCAACTGCGACTCATGAGGGATGGGGCTGCGCGCTTTGGCCTGGCGAACCCTTTCTTCAAACTGCATGAAGGCTTGGCGGGAGCGCAAACCGTCATCGACGGTCAGCGCTACGTCAATTTCGCGAGCTACAACTACCTGGGTTACTCAGGGCATCCTGTGGTCACTGAAGCCGCCAAGGCCGCCATTGATCGTTATGGCACGTCGGTGTCTGCCAGTCGTCCGGTGTCGGGCGACCGTCCGATCCACCGTGAACTGGAAGAAGAGCTGGCCCAGCTGTACGAAGTGGACAGCGCGATTACCTTCGTCAGCGGCCATGCCACGAACGTGACCACCATCGGGTATTTGTTCGGCCCGCGGGATTTGGTCCTGCATGACGAACTTATCCACAACAGCGTGCTGCAGGGTATTCAGCTCTCCGGCGCTCGCCGCCTGAGTTTTGCGCACAACGACTGGGAGGCGGTGGACCGCCTGCTGAGTGATCAACGCCAGCATTTCGAGCGGGTGCTGGTGGTGCTCGAAGGCATCTACAGCATGGACGGCGATTTCCCTGATTTACCGCGTTTCGTCGCGCTGAGGAAAAAGCATCAGGTGTTGCTGATGGTCGATGAGGCTCATTCGCTGGGCGTCATGGGGCAGACCGGGAAGGGCATCCGTGAGCACTTCGGCCTGGCCGGCAGTGATGTGGATATCTGGATGGGAACCTTGAGTAAAAGCCTGGCCAGTTGCGGTGGTTACATTGCTGGCGAGTCGTCTCTGGTTGAGCACTTGAAGTTCCTGGCGCCAGGCTTCCTGTATAGCGTCGGCATGCCTGCGCCAGTCGCGGCGGCCGCGTTGGCTGCCCTGCGGTGTTTACCGGAAGATAGCGAGCGCGTGGCCGACCTGCAGGCGCGTGGCCGGCAATTTTTGCAGTTGGCCCAGGACGCTGGACTGGACACCGGCACCAGCACCGGTTTGGCCGTGGTTCCGGTGATTACCGGGAGTTCGCTCAAGGCTGCTCAACTGTCCAGTGCGTTGTCTCGTCGGGGCATCAACGCTCAGCCGATTCTGCATCCGGCAGTGCCCGAAAAATCGGCACGCGTGCGGTTTTTTGTGTCGTGCCTGCACACCCCCGAGCAAATTGCCGACACCGTGGCGATCGTTGCGCACGAACTGCAAAAGCTCTGAGGCGAACGGCGCGTTATAGCGCGAGCATGCCCTTCAAATAGCGGCGCACCTGACGATAACGCGCACTGCGTTCGAGCAGGCCTGGATGCGGTTGTGCCGCATGTTCCAGCGCCTGCTGTTGGCTGCAGGGCATGCCACGCACGTGTGCCAGTTGCTGCTCATCGCCGTCATCGCGCGTGAGGATCACGCTGGCGCTCGTACTGCCTGGGCTCAGGCGCCATGCCGTTGACGACAGTCCAACGGTTTCATTTCTGGCGTCCCACACCAATACCTTGCTGCTTTCACTGAGTGCCGTGGTGGTACTGCTGCGGGCGAATTTCACGCTTCCCCAGCGACTGTCGAGCAAGCTGCGGATAGCCGGTTGCTGGCGTCGCGGCACGCCGATTACCGTCAAGGTGCCTGAGAACTGGCTGTCCTGGTCTTTTTGCCGGGCCAATTGCCGGGCGACGGTCATTACGTCGCAACGCCGGTCGGTCAGCGGGTCCACGTAGCGGCAGTAGCGGATGTAGGCGGCGGCGATCAGTTGCTCAAGCGTGGGGTGGGCCTGGCGCCGAGGGATCGGCAGACGGTCGTCGGTCAGGCCCCAGCCGGCGTAGAACGGCAGCCCGAAGCAGGTCACCGGTACGCCTTGAATCAAGGCTTCCAGCCCTGCCTGGCTGGTGGCGATGTACACCCGTGCCGCCCGGCGTGCCAGCGATGCCCAGGACACCTGACGACTTTCCAGGGTGATGCCGCGTTCGGTCGCAGCCTCCAGCAAGCAGCTTTTTTTGTGGCCACTGAGGCAGTCGGGATGGATCCGTACGCGAACGTCGGCGTCGGGGTTTTCTTCCAGCGCAGTGTCGAGCATACGAATGAAATCTGCTTCGCACAGGCCGCCCCCAGGAATCGAGAAGTCGCCGTAGGTTTGATCCACCACCAGTACCAATGGCCGTTCACGGCCCAGCGGATCGTCGTCACTCAAGTCTGGTGCGTTGTTGTATTTGCCGATGCCGCTGCTGCGCATCAGCGCAATCAGTTCGGCGGCTGTGGCCAATTCTTCGGCAGTCAGTTGTTGAGGTTGCTGAAGGATGTTTTCCAGCAACGACGGACGATCCGCCAGGTAGTGGATGCCAATCGGATCGACCACCATCGACATCGGCGAGTCGCCCTCAACTCCCAGTGACGAGGAGCGCAAAAAACCGTCCTCCAGCGCCACGTAAGGAATGCCCCAGCGCTTGCACAGCACTCGGGCGGGGTCGGACGAGCGCTTGTAGCCAATCCCGGAAATTGCCTTGAGGCCTGCGGGTTTTTTATCGCCGCGTCGCCACAGCCAGGCGGGTGCGCCTTCTGGGTCGAGAAACTCGGGCAGGTGAAAAACCCGCCACATCACCCACTGCGACATGATGCCGATCCAGCCGGGGCCTTCGACCAGCGATTGTGGTTGATTGTGCTGGTTCATGGTCGTGGCTTCAGTGAGCGGCGCATATTCATCACCGCCGGGAATGGCAGCAACCGGCCAAGCCAGTTCACCGGCGTTGTGTGTACCCGCACGAAACCTTGCCGGGTATAGAGCCGCTGGGCGCCCTGGTTTTTCACTTGAACTTCAAGCTCAACCCGTTGGTATCCCGCTTGCCGGGCTTGCTCGAAAGTCTGTGCCAGCAGCGCGGTGGCAATCCCCTGATGGCGCGCGGCTTTGCTGACCCGCAATCCGTACAGGTAAAACCCGTAATACCACTCGCGGCATTCGGCGATCATAAACAGCAGGTAGCGCACCGCACCGAAAAGTCGACCGAACTCGCCCCGAAACGGCGCAAAGCCCGGCGAGAAAGGGCCACGCCGATGGTGTTTGAACGCGGCATAGCCGAGCGCTGTGGCGCCGCTGTAGGCAATCAGAATCCGGTCCCAGTTAATCGCCTTGGCCAGCAGCCGATAGCGGCAGGCTTCATCGCCAAGTATGAACGCCAACGAACCACGGCCCGAGGTGATGAGCCGCGCGATGTCTTCATCGCGCGCAAGCAACTCAGAGCCGATAACGATCCGTAGAGAGTCGCCAGTATTTTCAGTCATGGACGGCGGTCTGGGAGGGATTGGGCTGTGTGTGAAGCGCTGTTGCGCGACCCAATTGGTCGACGAAGCTCCTGGCCAATTGTTCGACGGCCAGTGGCTGAGCGGTGTTGCTCTCAAGCGCCTGATTGGACCAGATGAAGTAGTCGGTATCGCCATCCGGCGCGCCGAGTGCGGTGTACACCTGGGGCAATATCGGCACGTGATCACCAAAGAAACACAAGCCGGTCGGGTTCGGTCGCGCCATCAGGCACTCGCGTAATTGGCCAAGCATTTTGTCGGCATTGCTCAGGTGTCGCAGGTAGGGGGCCAGGTCACGCAGGCCGTCTTGCAGCGGGCGGTTGAACCAGATCGGCAGTTCCGACGCTTCGACGGTTTCCAGGTGCAGCGGGCCGTGGTTTTCCATGGTCACCGCGTGAATGTACAGCGGCTGGGTGCGGGTGCTGTCATTGAGCAACTCGGCGATCTTGTCTGCCACGGCGCAATCACCAATGAACGGCCCGGCCTTTTGTGAATCATTGAAGCTGCGAAGGTCGATGAACTCATCAAAACCCAGCGCCGGCAGTACGTGGTTGCGTCCGTAAAAACTGCCGTCGTAAGGGTGGATACATACGGTGCGGTAGCCTTTGCGTTTCATCTCGGCAGCGATGCTTGGCAACCCCTGGCGCGCCAGGTGGCGATAGGGATTGAAGCGGTGCACGCCGAGTTTGTCCCCGGCAATTCCGGTGAGGAACGCGAACTCGGTGCGCACGGTGTTGGCGCCCCAAGCTGCGACTTGCAGCCGACCTTGGGCCAGCGCTTCGCCGCGCAATCCGTCGTAGTGATTCAAGACCTGTTCGCGGATGCCTGGCCACAAGCGGCGAATATCGAAAAACGACTCACTTTGCACGGATACGAGATCTGGCAGCGCTTCGCCCGTCGGAGTGTGTGGCGCCTGCCGATCGACTGCGAACGGCGAGTGAAGTTGGTGGATATCGACCTTGCGCCGTGCAGCGCGAAAGTAGGTCCACAAACTGGCGGCCAGCCCCCAGCGGGTCAGGTCCTGGCTTGCATCAAAGGTGGGTTGCAGTGGCTTGCAGGCGCCGAGGACCAACAACAGCACGGCAGCTGTCAATGTGGCCAGACCTACAGGCACTGCCTGCGCAGCGTGCGGTTCAAAATACAAACCGCATCCCAGGTAGGCGATAAACCCCAGGGCCAGCACGATGGTTTTGCCGATGCCAAAAAACGGCAGGTACAGGCGCGGAAAACGCACCGCATCACTGAAGTACTCAAAGTCTGCGCACACGAACGGTTCACGCAGCGAGTGATACTTCGCGTTGCTCACCATCACGATCAACAGCCAGAGGGCGAGGGCGTTTACCGCACTGAAATAAGGCCGCCCGGTGATGGTGTACAGCAGCGAGATGCAGAAGAGCCACACCCCGGCATGCAGCAACCAACTGCGCAGCGGCCGAAGCAAGCTCGGGCGCGGAATCAATAAGGCTTCGAAAATGCAGCTAAGGACAAACCCGCCGACGATGACCCAGGTAAAGGGATTGTTCAAAAAATCAGGCACCGTAATCCAGCCATCGCAGAATGATCGAAGACAGCCGCGGGGGAATTACGCCCAGTGCCCAGCATCCGAGGTTTAAAGGGAAGGGAAAACTGATGCGCGCCCGGTTCGCAGCCAAGCCACGACGGATCCGCTGCGCGGCTTTATTGGGCGTCCACAGCAGCGGTTTTGGCCCTGGCATTTCGAAGCACATTTTCGATTCGACATACCCCGGCATGATCACGTTAATTCGCACGCCATCTGCGGCGACCAGGTCGCGCATTGCTTCGCCGTAAGCCTTGATCGCGGCTTTGCTTGCGCTGTAGCTCGGGGTCGCGGGCAAGCCGCGCCAGCCGGCCAGGGAACTGAACAGCGCGATCTGCCCATGTTGGCGCGCGCGCATCGCAGGCAGTGCCGCCTGCACCGTGGCGATGGCGGCCAACACGTTGACTTCGATGACCGCTTGAGACAATTCCCACGCTTCATCTTCGCCGTTAGGGCCAGTGGCAGTGTTGAGCCCGGCGCCAACGATGATGAGGTCCGGTTGTTCGGTTTCGCTGATGTGGGTGACCCAGTCACGCACGGCTGCCAGGTCCAGCATGTCGAGGGCGTGCACAACAACCCGGGCGCCGGCAGTACGGCATTGTTCGGCCAGTTCTTCCAGGCGGTCAGTGCGACGGCCTTGCAGGATCAGCGTCACGCCGGGTGCGGCATAAACAGGTGCCAACGCACCGCCGATGCCACCTGTGGCACCGGTGATGAGAATGCAGCGAGGATCTTTGTGCAGCGTCATAGGTACCGTTCAATCTTTGAGGTTTTTGCCAGCAACACTTCCAGGGAATTGTTCACGGCCATGTCGATGCCACAGCGTGTGTAGAAGCCACCGTTTACTTGAGTGGTGTGGATCACCGTGCTGCGAAACCGCTGGAACAACGTGCTGTCGGGCGGTTCCGGGGTGCTCCAGAAGTCGTCGAGGCTGCCTTGGTGGGTCAGCCCCTTGAGCGCATAAATCGGATTGCTCAGGGCAATGGTCGGTACGTTGTGCATCAACGACGAGCCGCCCACGGTGCTGTTCACGGTGATCACGCCTGCCACATGAGACAGCAGCGTCGGCATGTGCCCGCTCTCCAGGAAGTCGACCCGATCGGCAATCGCGTACTGCGCCGCGATCTTGCGGGTGATGCGGTGGTAGTCGACGATGCCGGGCGTCAACGGATGGTTTTTCACCACCAGTCGCGCGTCGCTGGCAGCACACTGTGCGAACGATTTCATGACGTGATCCAGCACCTCACTCATGTTGCTGAAGGCTGAGTGCTCGCGAATCTGCGTATCGCTGTCGAGCTGCAACGGCAACAGGAACGTCGGGTTACGGTTGCTGGCCACGTGACTGATCACGTTAGCGTCTCGCGTCTTCGCACGGGCCAGGCGAAGCCCCTGGCGAATGTAGCCGGCATATTCGACCGCTGCGTTAAACGGCGCGTGGGTCTTGTAGTGCGGGAAGCAAACTTTATTCAGGGCACCGCCCACGTGATACATCACATCGTGGAAGGCGCGTGACGCGAAGGACAGCTTGAACGACTGGCCGTTGTGGTAGCGCGGAATGTACTTGCCAACTTCCCGGTACCAGTCGGGGTCCCGCGGCAGCAACGAATGGTTATTCACCCCGTCACGCTCAAGCGTCACCCAGTAAGGCCGGAAATAACCCTCTTCGAACACGTGCACCCGAACGCCCATGCGTTTTGCCAGCTCAATGGCCGGCACATGCACGGGACGGCGATCACCGAACAACACCAGATCGGTGATGCAATGGGCCTTGAAGGTCTGACTGTAAAACTCCTCAAGCTGCTCCGCTCGCGCCGAATAGAAGACGCGCGAGCCTTTGCCGTACAGGGTGTCGCCCATATTGAAATTGACGGATTTGACCCACTGCCCTTCGGCACGCAGGGCTTGAGCCAGGCGGGCAAAAAACGGTGAGCTGACACCTTGCAGGAACAAAAATGAGTTGCGCGGGAGAGACGACACAGAGCGCCTGGTATCACCCACAACAGTTAACTGATTTTTTGCGATGTTCTCAAAACACTGCGCAGAAAACGATGGATCACTTCTTGCCATCTTGGCCGTCTTCCTTGTGCGGGTTCTTCATGCCAGTTCTGCAGCTCCAATAGCGTTCGTTCGGGCGTGGTAAATTTTTGCGTGATGCGGCTGACGTACGTCGGGTAATTGATCAGAGTGCCGGCGACCAACTCGTCAAGACTCAGCCGTTTGGTGCGGCGTGCCTGGACGTCGGGGTGCATGCCCTCATCGGTGGTCAGGCCCCAGCCGGCATAAAACGGCTGGCCATAGGTAGTGACCGGAATGCCTCGCAGCAAAGCTTCAAAACCGGACTGGGAGGTGAGTACATGCACCTCATCCACCTCCTGCAACAGCTCATGAAACGGCACATCACCTACCACCTGGTTGCACCAGTTGGCGGTTTGCTCTTCATCCTCGCCACGCTCACGCGTACCGGCCGTTACCTCCGGGTGCGGCTTGTAGAGCAGCCACGCCTGGGGATGACGCTCGCGCACCGCGCGCAGCAAATCGAGGTTGCGCCGAATCAGGTGAGCGCCGTACCGAATCGAGGCATCCGATTCAACCTGGCCCGGCACCAGAATCACCTTGCCCACACCAGCAGGGCGTTTCCACTGCGTACCGGGAAGGTTGTATTTGGTGACACCTGCCGCGCAAATCGCTTCACGCAACGCCCCGGCCCGATGCAGCAGGGCAGGGGAGCAGGTGTCGTTCTGCAGGTTGAATTCCAGGCGCGAGGGGCGGGTGGCGTCGTAGTAGATACCGAGGTCGTCGAAGACCCAGGAAAGCGGGCGGGTTTTGTTGGCGCCCAGGCCTACTGAGCGCAGGAAGCCGTCTTCGACTCTGCCCCAGTGTCTGTTATTGCCACGTTTGGTCATTGCCAAATCGTGTGCGCAGCCCCACGTAATGATCGGTACAGCTTTTTTCAAGCGTCCCGGACGTTTGGTAAAGCGGATGGACGAACCACTAAAAAAGTCCGCCACCAGCGGGCGCTTCCAGTTTGAAAAACCAAACATCTGAAGACTTTCCGGCAAGCGACTGCGCATCCGGCGTTGCAAGCCAAGCCAGGCCAGCACCACCTCAGGCTTACACGCCTGACCGGACTCGGGGTCCACGTAACGCGGGTATTCCACCAGCGCCGCATGTACCAGTTGCTCGAGGCTTACGGGGAGGCGGCGTACCGGCGCGGGTCGGGCATCGCGGGTCAATCCCCAGCCAGCAAAGAACGGCATGCCGAACGTATACACAGGGACTTCCCACAGCAGTGCATCGAAGCCCAACTGCGAGGTCATCACATACACGGCCTGAACTTCGCTCAGTAACTCAGCAGGATGCACGTTTTGGCTGATCACATAGACGCGCGGCCGTGTGCTCAGCGCAGCAAGATCAAAGTGGCCTTGCTTGCGACCGGCCACTACATCCGGGTGGACCTTCACCACGACCGTGCAATCAGGGTGATCATCGAGTGCGGCCTGGAGCATGCGCTCAAAGTCAGCATCACCGGCGCCCTGAAGCGAGGCGTCGCCCTTGGTCTGATCGGCGACCAACACGCAAGGCTGCGGCAAATCGCAATGAGCAATGCGGGCGTTGTTGTACTTGGAAACGCGCTCTTCCCGCCAGCTTGCCTGCAAGGCCTGGGCTCGACGTTTCTGCGGTTCACTCAAGGGTGTGGGGATTAATACTTCCAGGCGAGATTGCGTGTCGGCATCGTGGTAAATGCCCAAGTCATCAACGATTAGTGACAGCGGTGGCTCATCCGCTCCGAGGCCAACCGAACGCAAAAAACCATCTTCTACCGACAGCACCGGCAGACCGGCTTTTTGCGCTTCCCGTTGAGCGATCAGGGCGCTGGGTTTACGACCCCAGGCCAACAACGTATCGGCCTGGGCTACATCGCGTGGCGAGCCAAACAGCAATCGGTAGTCGGGCAACAGCGCAGGAAGGGTGGCAATTTGCTGGACGCCCTTGGAGAGCACCAGCAAGCACGGCCGATTCGAGAGGTCATTGTCCATAAAAAAAAGCGGAAATCCGTTGGTGACGCACTCTGTCGCGAGACGCGCTGAAAGTCTAAAGCGCGCAGGGCTGCGCTCATTTCAAAATGAGGCGCGAATGATAATACAGATCTGAAGTTTTCGAAAAAAAGATATAGGAAAACTGTGAAAATATTTCGCTTTAGGAAAGGGCTGTAGGTTTTAGGTGGGTATCGAGAGTTAATGGGGTATTTGCAGCGTCAGCAAGTACTCATATTTCTCGCGCAACAGCGGCATTTTTTCTTTTTTCTGGTATTCGGCGATGGTCTTGGGGCGCAAGAAATGCCAAAGCGAGTTCTGCAGGAAAAAGTAGTCAATGTTGTGCAGCGCTAGCTGTGGGTCGAAGCGTGGATCCAGCGCCGCCAGGTACGTCTGCACAAATTCTGCGCGAGTGGTCGCAAAGCGTTCCATGTCGGCGCGCCGGAACACAGCACTCAAGTAAGAGCCGCCGTCAAAGCCGATTCGACCGATTTTGAATTCGCTCCAATCGATCATTTGTAGACCTTCAGGCGCAATGAAAAAGTTTTTGCGCAGATAATCCATATGGCAAAAACAGTGCGGAGTGGCTTTCGCCTTTTTGGCCGCACGACTCAGCAATGGCCTCAAGGCGCGCAGCCGAGAGGGCAGGCCGGCGAAGCGATGATCATCGCGTGCGAGTTCTTCCAGAGAATACAGATAGCGCTCGAAGTTGAAGCGTGAGCGCAGCAGGTACCAGGGGCGGAAAAAATCCATGGTCCAGAACTTTGGCGCCTGCCATTTGTTCGCTTGCTTCAAGTGCTGATTGGACAGTACCTCAATCTCCGCAATGCCTGACGCCACCGGCTTCGCGATGGCCGACATCCGTGGCGGACGGCCTTGTACGAAACCGGTAAAAATCAGACTTTCCCACGGTGTTTCGATCACGCCCAGACAGTCGGGATGCTTGAAATGCAGACTCTTGGCCAAGGCATCCCGCTCCCGATAGAAACGCGATTCGAGGCTGGTGATGAACAGGATTTTGCGAATCGACTTCTCAATCACGTCCAGGGTTTCGCCGCTGGTTAGATCGGTCAGGCGGTGATGGCGTACGTAGCTCACGAAGGAAGCATTGGATGCCAGGTCGGTGGTGGTGGTGCTGAACTTGTCGGCGCGATACTCCGGCAATACAAAACTCAGGCGCTTTTCGAGTGTGGCGTGGCTTAACCAGAATTTATGCCTGCTGTTGATCAGCGGTTCGGTATTTGATTCGGTACTCATGCATTCCAACTGTAAACGACTATCCGGTTTTGGTCTGGCGCGCAGACGTGAAGGGCGGAGCGTTCCTTGCCCGGTCGCGATCGGAGGAGGCGCGATAGTACGGACTCCAGCCACTCAATGCCATGTTCGTGGCTGTACTGAAGGCTAGGTGGTCATTTTTCCTACTAGTAGGTCGGAATCCTCGTTCGTCAAGTTCCCTGTTGGCGGTTCAACCGTTAACATGTACGCGACTTAAATCATGGAACGAGCGTTGCACTCATTCAATCGATCCTCGGGCAGCTAAAATCGCCTTTTGATCCAGTGCAGCGGCAAAAGGAGACAGTGTTGAATATCAAACTTATCGCTTTCGCTTTACTCGTTGCCCACGCCCCGAGCGTGCTCGCCTGGGGTGGCGAAGGGCATGAAACAATAGCTTTGATTGCCGAGGCTAGACTGGACAAGGTTGCTCAAGCCGAGGTCCGGCAGTTACTTGCACTGGAAGGCTCCACCAATCTGGCGGAGATTGCTTCTTGGGCCGATCAGATAAAAGGTACCGAGCCAGGCTTAATCAGTCATGCCGTCCGTATACCGTTTGATGCTACGTCCTATGACCCGACGCGTGACTGCGGTCAGAAAGGCAAATGTGTGGTTTATGGAATAGAGCAATTTGAAGCCATTCTGGGTCAGAAAGATGCCCCTCCAGCCGATCGTTTAAGAGCACTGAAATTCGTGGTGCACTTCGTTGGTGACGTCCACCAGCCGCTGCATGCGATCAAGGAGACTGGGGGCATGAAGGTTCAGCTCGGAGAACGTGAATATACGCTTCACAAAATTTGGGACACCATTGCCATCCGATCAATGAAGGTGTCTTCAGCCGAACTGGCGTCGGAGTTATTGGCAGGTAATCCAAAAGTCACTCAGCGCAACCCAGAAGATTGGGCGATGGAAAGTCACGACATTGCCAAAAACTATATCTATGGCAACAACCAACAGCTCGCTGACTCAACGGCGATGATGACGTTGCCCGAAAGCTATCTGAAGGACATTTCCCCAGTGATAAAAGGGCGATTGACCGCCGCCGGACTTCGGCTGGGTACCCTACTGAATCAGGTGCTGGACCCTTCCCACACGTCTCAGTAGTCGCGGCACCTTAACCAAGGAAAAATCGCTATCCCATGAATCACCTTCCAATCGCTAAAGATGCACTCTGCGCTCAGGCGCAAGCCATCAGCCAGCTCGCAGAACGCCTTGATGGCGAGTTTCAGCGCTCCGTCGAGCTTATTCTCGGGTGCAAGGGGCGTGCAGCAGTCTGCGGCATGGGGAAATCCGGGCTGATAGGCCAGAAAATGGTCGCAACGTTTGCCTCTACCGGTACGCCGAGCCTTTTTCTACACCCAGCCGAAGCTTTTCATGGCGATCTGGGCATGCTCAAACCGAGCGATGTGCTAATCCTGATCTCCTACAGCGGTGAGACAGAGGAAGTAATCAAGCTGATTCCGAGCCTGAAGTCGTTCGGTAACAAAATTATCGCCATGACCGGCAATGGCCAATCAACATTGGCCAAGCACGCCGACATCTGGCTCGACATTTCCGTGGAGCGTGAAGTCTGCCCAAATAACCTCGCTCCGACGACGTCGACTCTCGCCACTATGGCAATGGGAGATGCACTTGCGGTCGCGTTGATCGCAGCGCTCGACTTCAAACCAATGGATTTCGCTCGTTACCATCCAGGCGGTAGTCTCGGTCGCAAACTGCTGACGCGGGTTAGCGATGTAATGCACACAAATTTGCCAAAAGTCTCACTGGATACCACCTTCCACGATTGCTTGTTAGTGATGACCTCCAGCCGCCTAGGTCTGGCATTGGTAATGGGGCAAGACAAGTTGATTGGAATCGTCACGGACGGAGATCTTCGCCGGGCGCTGCTGGACAACCCAGGTGTCGTCAATGAAAACGTCGAAGCGTTCCTGACGCCGACCCCCCACACGGTGAAAGCATCGGCCCAGTTGTCGGAGGCGGAGGCTTATATGCAGGATCATAAGATTCGCGCTTTGCCAGTGACTGATGATGTGAGTGGAAAGGTGATTGGGGTGGTTGAGATTTTTGATTAATTTGTTTTGCTGACAAATCCCAAGTGGATCGTTGATTAGCTGCTGAGCCAATTATACTTAAAGACTTGATCGGCCGAACCCCTCTATTGTTTTCGTTGTAAGTGCTAAGTGTGCTGCGAGCAAGACAAAAGTTAGCTTGGAAAAGCTAACAGCGAAAGTGGGTTTCGCAAACACATTTTAGCTAGAGTTGCGGGAATCTATTTGCCGTCTCGCTCAATATGAAATAGTCATTAGCCGGCCGCGCCTTCGCTCGGATTAGCGTTATTTGACGGTCTGCAAAATTTTAATCTATTGTTTTTATAAGTTAATCGCCGGAGGTAATGCTTTTGAAAATCGCGGTTTGTGGGATTTGCAGGAATGAGTCGACATACCTTGAGGAGTGGATCGCCTATTATAAGATTTCTGGGTTCGACTCCGTTTATGTTTATGATAATGTGAGTGATGATGGTACTTCCGAACTATTAGCTGCACTAGATAACGTAGGCGAGGCCCGCCGTGTTCATTGGCCGAGGCGAGAGGGGATTCCTCCTCAGCGTGATGCTTATGGTCATTTTTTAGAACATTATGCAAGTGATTATGACTACGTATTGATCTGTGACCTTGACGAGTTTTTAGTAGTTGAAAATGGAACAGTCAAGGAGTTGCTATTAGAGGCGGAAGAGAAATTTGATGATGTGGGGGCGATCGCTTTTCCTTGGCGCCTGTTTGGTTCCAGTGGGCATGAAACCGCTTCATCCGATCTCGTGATAGAGCGCTTCATCAAGTGTGAGGAGAGGCCATCCCCCGTTGTAAAAACCATGTTTTCTCCTAAAAAAACTTATAATATGCGAACTCATATCTGCGACTTGCTATCCGGGACCTATTTGGATAACGCGCTAAAGCCCGCAGAGTGGAATCAATTAATGCCCATCAAGTTGAAGTCGCCAAGTATGGGGCGGGCAGTAGTACATCATTATTATACAAAGTCTCGACAAGAATGGACCAAGCGGCGTGCTCTTCCGAAAGCGGATAGAGCGGTTCTGGAGCTTAAAAATATTACTGAGTTTGAAAAGTATCACGCTCAGGTTCATGAAGTAAGTTGTGTTAAAGATTTAGCGCCGGTGGTCAAGCACCGGATGAAGACGACTAGAGAAAAACTAAATGAGGTAAGACGAAAAGTTAGAAGTGCCAAGATAGAAATTATGTCTGTTAATAAAGACTGGATATTTGGCGTCGTGACATCAGTCAATTCTGTAACCGCGTTGAAGGTCAGGGTTCTAAATTCTGAACATAAAGAAACTATAGTTCAAACCAAGCCGGTTGACAAAAATACACATGTCTTCATTGTGAAAACAAAATGGCGAGATACTTTTTCAGAAAAGTTTAGTATCTCTGTTGTGGGAAACGATACATCTGAGGTGTTTGAACGCTCCAGGTGGCCAGCTGCTGAGCAGTCCATTGAGTTGCTAGTAAAGTATACGCCTGAGGCTGAAGAGCATATTTTTTCAATATTTCTTGGGGTGCTTGGTAAAGAACCGACTCCACACGTTATAAAATTAATGCGACAGTTGAGTTTTACGAAGTACACCAAGATAAAAGATTTTATGCTGGCTTTAGAGAGTTATATTAAAGAGCCTAAAGCGGGTCACCTGAAGCGTTTCTTAGAAACGTGTGATACGGAGTTTGTTAGGCAGGTGGCAGATCCCGATAATAAACGCAGAAAATACATCTCGGATGCTTTAATGCGCTAAGTTCCGATGTGCTCTCCTCTGATATCTTTCGGTTACTCGCTGGTTGCCAGTGGATGTCAGAGGTTGAACATTTTACAAAGAGCGGGTTTGAAACTTTAGTAATAAAATATTGATGTTTAGAATAAAAAACTGGGTCTGCAAATTACTCCGGTTGAGTGTGTTAGCGTCTTTGGAAAGTTTCCCAAGTTTTTGCGAAAGCTACATTGAATGAGCACGTGCCGTTTTTGCGAGCGGAGAGATAGCGACTATTGGAAATTAAGTGGAAGTGGGAGTCTCCTGCTGGGTGTGCTTCTAATAAACCATCTTCTCTTGAGCTTAAGCCACTGAGGGAGACTTTCCAGTTTGGATCTATATAGCAGCGGACGTATGTGTTGGATATCAAGGTGCAGACGAACATTTGATTGTTTTCATTTAGTAAAAAAAGCGGACTACACCCATTTTTAAGCGTATTTTCTTTTTGCTCGTGTTGAATGGTTCTGTTGATGGGGTTGTAAACTAAAAATGTATTATGGTGAGTAGCAATTAGTCGATTGGTTGTCGTTGTTTGTGTATGTTCCAATGCATTAATATGCTTTAAAATTAACGCAGCACGATACTGATCTGTTATTTCACCAAGTCGTTTCGCTGCGACCCGCGCCATATTAAAGTTTTGCTTCCTGATCGCTGCTTCCAATAGCTTTGTATTTAGCTTTTCTTTGAGCTCATCATCAAATTTTTCTATTAGGCGGTCCGATTGCAAAATGGATTCTGCTATGTGCATTCGTCGGTTAATTAGTCTAAGTACCAGGTTTTTAATTCGATGATGGCTTTTTCTTCTGCTTTTATCAATTAAATGCTGAAGCTCAATAAAGTTGCCATTCTTGAAAAGCTGCAGAATGCTACCAAATAATAAAGTTCCAGCTAGTATCGGGGTTACATCATGATTTGCCATGTAGACGTTTATTGACTGTATTTTGTATCCCAAGCGTTTAATCTGGCTAAAGTGAAAGTTATCAATAGTATATTTTGGATCATGAAATATGCAGACCTTTCCAGCCATATCCTTCAAGTGAATTCCCATCCCCTTCATCGAGTCTTTGTAGAATCGCTCGAACCCGCTGCTCGTCCCGTTGCATTCGGTAGGATCAATAGACCACTGTGGGCAAAAGGCAATAACACCAGAGGCTTTAAATAAAGAGGAGTATTTTATAGATGCGTAAGCACCCATAGATCCTCCGTATAATATGGTCTCTGAATAGTCGGCTAGGATTGGCTGAATGCATTTGTGTGCAAGGTTAACACTTTCAGCTGGGAACCAATTTGGATTTTTTGCGACGAATCCGATTGAGCTTATTTGGAGTTTTTCTAATGTCCTGTCGGCAAAGAAATTCATTCCGTCCGCCAGTGTTAGTCTGTCACCAAATGTGATTAGGATATCTTCTGATGTGCCAGGCTGAAAAATGACGCGAATACTTTCATCTTCATAGATAATTGTTCGTTCTTGTTTAATCATTTGGTTAAGATTTTTTTGAGTGCTTACTGTCATCGCTGATCCGCTACTGGAAGGTAGGACGTTATTATTTCCATCCGTCTTTTAAGGCGGAGGGTTCCAGTAGCAGTGTTCAGCATCAATTAATTTTGATGTTTTAATAGTGCTCAGTTGCTTGTTTGTCCCTGTTGTTCCCATGGTGCACGCTCTGCAAGCCTTTTATTAAAGAAAGCTTGGGTCTGAGCTTTGTATTTCGCATTTTCCGAACTTCCGTCACCATCATTAAAACAAAGTATCTTGTACTTGTATGAGTCCCTGCCTGCTACGCTGTCAGCATTTGTTGGGCGCACGATTAATCCAGGAGCGTCGCCTTTTACGGCCAGCCCTTTAGCATATGCGAAGTGATGATAAAGGAAAGAGGTTAGATTGATATCATCTTCTGATCTACGTTTTGATTGGCGTGTATGCTCGAACGCTGAAAGGAACGTTGTTTCCAGCTCAGACATCACCGATTTTTTTAGCGCATACGGTACATGGCGGTGTAAGTTTCTCGCATCATAGTTAAGGAAAACTTTTTTGATTAACGCTTTGGAGTTTTTCGCCGCCGCGAGATAATCTGGTATTTCTTCCTTGTCTTCACTGTCATCGACCATTCCGTACGATTCAAAATAAGCAAGAGATCGACCAACTTCGTCAAAAAAATCGGATGGTAAGCACGGCTGGCCAAGTACGAAATCATCATTTAAATAAATAAAGTTTTCGGAAAGCCCTTCAATTCGGTGTAAGCATGCTTCGATTGCATGGGAGTTGAATGTAGGTAGATCAGCTTGGTTTGGGAAAATATCTTCGTGTTCCACCCAAACTATTTTCTCATTATCATTTAACCAATCTGGTTGGCTGCAATTAGAAACCACATAAATTTTCCTTAGCCAAGGTGCATATTTATTTAGAGATCGCAGGGAGTAACGCAGTTCATCATTGCTAGTGTAACGATCAGGGTCAAATTCCTGTTCTGGAAAAGTGGATATCCAGTGATTTTGCCATTCGGGATCAGCGTGATTTACCCAAGTGTATACTGCATCAATTGGGGGGCGATTAGAGAGTTTTTCCGAATCATAACTAAAGATGCTTTGGAGTTCAGTGACGGGGAATCGACGAATCCAGGCGCGACTTGATCGTACAGTTGCGAGTCCAGTGTCGGCGATATCGAATAAGTAAATATGCAGGACGTATAGTTCGCCGAGAGAGTTGCTCATCTCAATGACAAAGTCAGGTCGCGAATTAAGGTTTTTGCAAATTAACTTGATGTCGAACTTGTCTTCTGTCTTTGAAATTAAGCTGTAACCTCCTCCCAATGTATAAATGGTAACGTTCATCGACATCGCTTCTTTTAAGCCCGCGATAAAACTGATTAGTCCGTTGAGGTAGCCATTCCAGATAAGTAAGCTGTTTGGGTCGTATCCATCCTCTGGGCCCACACCCGCACCCAGAAATTTCTGAATGTATTTCACAACACCAAGCCGTTGAATTTCGAGTATGTCTACCGCGGGAGCCGCTACAGTTGTTGTTTCAGCAGTTTTTTTTATTGGCGCGGCAGGAGGTGTATCTTTGAATACCCGCTTTCGAAACAGGTCATAAAAAAACATATTTGGATTTTTCACAAGCTTGCGTATTTTTTTAAAACTCTGTGGCTTATTCATTTAATAAGAACCTTAATCGTCGCCTGAAACTGTCGAATCTGTCGATGTGTCCTGGCTTGTTGTCAAAAAAAATTGCGTAATCGTGGATATTTAGTTTTTTCTCACTGCACTTTTTCGAAAATGATCCTATAAGTGTAGGGTCTTCAACGAGTTCACTTCCTACCTTCCCATTGTGAAGTTTTGTAAATAGCTGGTAATTACTCGGTCTGGCTGCGTGGTACTTGCTTTCTTTAGGTTTTGCATGGTGCAGGTGAAAGACTATGTCTTTTTCAAGCAACAAATCCAAACATTGCTCTCCTAGGTAGCGACGAAAGCCTACTGCAAATAGAGGCGCGCGTGCAGTTTTGTCTAATAGCAAATCAGCCGCCGGGATTAAATAATTATGGTGGTGGGCGAGCCTCATCATAAAGTCAAAATCTTCATAGCCGTGACCGACGAAATCAGTATTAAAACCATTTAGGGTTTCATAGTCTGTCTTCTTCATTATGATGACGGACGAAGGGCTGGCTAAGTGCAGGAATTCCTTTCTGGAGAATGAAAAGAAACGCTTTTTCAGTTCGCTTGGTAATATTTTTGATGATACCAAGTCTTTTGATCCGCGTTTTGTTAAATACAAGCAGGGGACCATATAAAACGGCTTTTCGTTATTTTTAACTTTTTGGACGTATTTTTCTATTAGGGAAAAATCTGGCCAGATATCTACGTCTAATAAAAGAAGATAGTCTGTCTTTACTTCCGAAAATGCTTTGTTTCGCAGAAGGGAGCTATTCACGCCTTCAGTGTAGAAGAGGCCAGACACGATGACAGTTGTTTTGAATTTTTGGATAATTCGCTTGAACAGTTTATCGCTTGTTTTGTTGTGATCATTATGGCCGAAGATGAGGGTGACGTTCGCGCGTTCAGCCGCGCGGGCTAGGCGAACCGCCTTGAGTAAAATATCCCAGGGTCGCTGTGACAAATCCAGAGGAACAATAGTAGTGACGTATGATATGGCCAACGTCTATGAACTCGCTAATATTGATAAGATCAGAGAGAGGGCGTTTATCCAACTCTCTGAGCTTTAAGAGTGTAATTATTTCGCGCCTACAGCTCGACCAAGTACCATCGTCTGCACAATAGGCCCAATAATTTTTTGCCATTCATATACAGCGGCGTTGGTGACGTAAATAGTGTCATCTGGCTTCAGTGTTACTTGGCGAGCGTAAAAGATGGCTGCGGGGTCTCGCATATCAATGCGCATAACTGTGGGTTTGCTGTTGCCTTCACCCATCCGAAACACAAACACGCCCTGCGGATTCGCATTTGCCTCTCTCAGCCCGCCAACCGATCCCAATGCATCCAGCAGGCTGGCATTCTGCGAAGGCAGATCGTGCAGGCCTGGCTCCCCTACGGCACCCATCGCCACAAATCGTTGGCGTGCGCGATCCAGAACTACTTCGGAGTTCGGCTTCAGAACGAAGTTATTACCCGCCAGGAGGTCTTCGTAATTGAAGGTGCTGACGTCAGCTCCGCTGCGTACGGTGACATTGACCAAGTGCGGTTCCAGTACAGGGCCGCCCGCCTGGTTAATGGCATCCAGCAAGGTCAAAGGGCCTTGTAGGGTGGAGAAGCGCCCCGGGGCTTTCACTGCGCCCGCGACCAGTACCGAGCCGGACAAGTCGCCTACCAGATCAACGTGTGCCTGCACGTCGGTGGTCACGCCTTTCAGCTTTTGGCGAATCATGTCTTCGACTTGAATCAGTGTCATGCCGGCTACAAATTGATGACCAACATAGGGCAGAGAGATCATGCCCTTGTCGTCAATACGCACCTTGAGCTGGGTACCACCAGTGGAGAGGGGAGCAAACAGACCGCTGCCTTCGGGGGCGTTATCGGTGATCAGTACATTGATCACATCACCCCCCATCAGTCGCACGCTGGATGCCAGGGGACTGGTGATTCTTGCGACTGCCGGTTTAACGGTTAGGCGCATGAACGGTGCGATGGTATTGGCGTTGATGTCCACCAGGTTATACGCGTTGTTTTGGCTCTTGCTTTCTATATCACCTTTGTACGGACCAGCGCCGGACAGAGTGCCGCCGCAACCGGACAAGGTAAGAGTCACCAGCATCAAACCCGCAACAGCGCTGTTTCGCGTGCTCAAGTTCAGGGGGCGAAGGGACAGGCCAGAAATGGATTTAATCACGATGATCCTCGATCGATGCAATTAGGAAGCGAGTAATGCCGTAGAGCAGAAGCAAAGCCAGGAAGATGGTCGCCAGGTTGTAGAGACGCTCTGGGTAGAGTGCGATCTGCGGTGTATTTGGGCTGACTACGGTCACCAGCGTGCGAATCTTTTTGCTGGCCTCAATACGTGCATTGTCGAGCGCAGCAACCGCAGTTTTATAGGTTTCTTCTGCGATGCCAGCGTCAAGAATCAGTTGTTGAAAGCGCGAAGCTACAACGTTGAGTTGGTCGCCGTCGGGTGCAGAAACCAGCAAGCGCTTTTCGGCATTCAACTGCTCGCGAATGGCGTTTACGCGTTGCTGTTGCTGCTTCACTTGAGGTGAGTCTGGACGAAGCTTGTAGAGCATTTGCGTCAACACGGCGCGCTCTTTGGAGTGCTCACCTTCTAGGGTGTCGATGATACTGGCGCGGCCTTGTGCCGAGCTTTTACCGTCCAGTACTTTGTTCACGTTCTGGAAGCGAAGCAGCTCTTCTTTGCGTTTGGTGTAGTTCTTTTTTGCGCCTTCCAATTCGCCTTGGGCAAAGCGCATCTGCTCGCGGGCGATGCTGTGGGAGACTTCGTTGACGAAGTGCTCGCTCGCATCAAGGATGGTCTTGACCATTTGTTCGGCAAGTTCCGGGCTGAACGCTTGAACTTCAACTCTCAACAAGCCGGTGGTTTCGTCGTAGTGGGCGGAAACCATGCGCTGGTAGTACTTGAGCAAGTCCTCGCGAGGAGTGTCTGCGTCCAGCCAGAAGAACGGGTCGTTGCGCTGTTTATTGTATTGCTCTACCCAGTGCAAGCGGTCTTCAAGCAGCTGCATCATGTCCATCGACATGATGTATTCGCGCAGGTAGAGGGTCTCCTCACGAGAGGCAGGGTTTGTGCCTGTGAGCAACATGCTCAACCCCGGCAGTTGAGCGCCGGAGTTGTTCCCGTCCTGACGAACTACTACCTGCGCGGAACTGACAAAGCGGTCTACGGCGAAAAAGCTGTAGTAAACGATGGCGAGTACCATCGGTACCACGATCAATCCCAGCGTCAGGCGCCAGCCCTTGAATTTACCCGTACTGCTCATATGCACACGCATCCTTGAAATAAAAACAATCACGCCACGGTCAGGGCGTTCAGGTGTTGTAGGCCTTGATGCCTTCAGCGACATCGTCATAGATCTGAACCCCGCCATCGCGCACCAGCAGCACGACGTCGCAGAGCTTTTGAATTTCGTTCATGTTGTGAGAGACCAGTACGACTTTGGATTTCTGCAGTCGCTCTTCAAACACTTCGGCGCATTTGCGTTTGAAGTGCGCGTCACCGACGGACATGACTTCGTCGATCAGGTAGTAGTCGAAGTCGAAAGCCATGCTCAAGCCAAAGGCAAGACGCGAGCGCATGCCTGAGGAGTAGGCCTTGACCGGTTCATCAATCCACGTGCCGATTTCCGCGAAGTCTTCGACGTACGCCACTTTCTGGCGCATGGCTTCACCCACGGCGCCGTAGACGCGACTGACGAACTTGATGTTTTCGCGACCAGTCATGCTGCCCTGAAAGCCGCCAGATAATCCGACGGGCCAGGAGATGCTTTTGTCCGTAGCAACGCTGCCGGAATCAGGCATATCGGCACCACCCAGCAAACGCATGAGGGTTGATTTGCCCGCTCCGTTACGCCCGATCAAGCCGATATTTTTCCCGGCAGGAATCTTTAGCGACAAATCGCGGAAAACGTGGCGCCGACCTTTGGGGGTCAGGTAGGACTTGGTGATATTTCTGAGCTCGAACACTGGAAGCCTGCGGTTAGCCGTTCTTGGTGGAAATCAAGTGCAGTCGACGAACCCGGTAGGTACCCAGCGAGACGAACAGCAAGACGAGGGTCGCGCCGATTACGTAGTGCAGCGATACGCCGTCGACGGGTACGTAGTAGGGGAAGATTTCGGCGCGGATTAATTCAATCAAATGCAGGAACGGGTTGAGCAGCAATAGCGGGAGCATCGCATGCGGAAGATAGGCTGCCGGGATCATTACCCCGGAGATGAAATAGAGGGGGAAAAACATCATTCGAATAAATATTTTGCTACCGGGAATAGCGTGGGCAATCAGCGAGAGCAGCATTCCCAGCCCAAAAGCAAACAGCAGCCCCAGAATAATGGTCAATACCCACTGGATGGGGGCTTTGACTGACATGTCGAACCCGTACCAAGCGAAGGCAAATACCAGAATGGCGTATACCGTGGCGGAGATGCTGAACTCCACCAGTACGCGGGCGATAAAGGTGTCCAGCGGCTTGATTTGTTTGTAGGCAAATAGCGAGCGGTTTTCCTTGGGGCTGTCCATCAGGCGCAACGCGGTATTGCGAAACAGCAGGAAGGGTGCGAGCCCAACTAGAACGAATACAGGGAAGTCCAAACCGGCTACTGTCCTGCCGCGAATCACAGAGAACAGCACGCTCAAGACAAGAAGATGGCAAATCGGCTCAAGCAACATCCAAACAGCGCCCAAGCGGCTGGCGCCAATCCGCGCGCGCGCTTCGCGTAATACAAGGGCAAAAATGACGGATTTTTTGATTTGCAGGGGGGAGCGAGGCTTCAAGATTATTTACCGCACAGCACAACAGCGCGGTAAACGCGTTGCTTGAATTCATTTTCAGAGGACTATCTGTCGATGTAGGACAAATCGCTTCCGTACGTGGGGCGGAAGGGTAAGCGCTCGGGCTGACAGGAGTCAAGTCGCTTAGTTCCCTACCGATAGTCAGCTGTTTTCGCCAAGGTTGGGGGCATTTCGGCTGATTCTGAGACCTTCGGCAAGGATGGGAGGCCCGTCAGGCATAAGGTGTTTGCTTTGACATTTTTCCGTAACGTGGCATGCGTAAAACTCAAATCATGACTATCTTTATGAGTGTTCGACATTCGCTCAAAAAGGCGCTCTGCGGGATTTTCCTAACTAGGGGATGCACATGATTACGTGGCCTGTGATTGCTATGACGTTGTTGATGTTGGCACCCTTTTTCGCTGTTGTTGTTTCGATGAATGGATGGGCCCACCACTTCAAAACTGAAGGGGAGAGCGAGTACTAATCCCAGGTCAATTGTCACCCCAAACAAAAACACCGCCTAATCAGGCGGTGTTTTTGTTTGCGTTGCTCTCTACTCTCGAAACCTCACCCCAGCATCGGATACGTAAACAACCCGAAATGCAGCAGATTCAATCCAAAGTGCGTAGCAACCGCCGCACCCAGCCCACCAAAACGATACGCCAGGCCATACCCGGCCCCGGCAATACTTGCCAGCAATACCCACTGCCAGCCTGCACCCAAGTGCACCAAACCAAACAACAGCGAAGCCAGGAGTAACGCAAGGTTTTCGCCATAGGGCAATTGTTTGAAACGCTGGCTTAGCCCGCCCTGGATATAGCCGCGAAACAGTGCCTCTTCCACCAACGTCACCAACAGCAGGTTGTTCAGTACCCACAGCCATGCCTGTTCCGGCCACTTCGGCGCCCAACTGATTACCCCCAGCAAGGCCGCACCGCCGAGGGCAAGGATAGCGGTCAGTATCAGGGCCATGGCGGTCGCGTAGATCGACAGGCGCAGGGAGCGACGGGCGACAATCCAGGGGCAGGCCAGTAACAGCCAAAAGCCGATCAATGGTTTGTCCAGGTTCAGGTACATCGAGAACGGCACTGCGTCGGGTGTGAAGTGTTGCGGGGCAATGCCGCGGCCGTTGTAGAAACCGGGCAGCCAATGCATCGCCAGGCCCAGGGCCAGCACGATAAACAGACCATGACCTACGCGACGCGCCCAAGGGCTTCGCTGTTGGCGTACGGCAAATCCGGCCATCAACAATAACGCGACCGAGACGAGGGCCAGCAGGCCCAATTGCCCATAGGTCAAGGCCAGTACATAGCCAACACAAAGAAGCGCCAGGTACAGCCATGGCAGAGCAAGCATGGGGAATCCTAAGACGGCAAACCGGGCCGGCAGTATATCGAGCGCTACCCACCGTAAAAATGAAAACACCGCCCAAAAAGGCGGTGTTTTGTGTAGCGCGTGTTAGTTACGAGGCAATCAACTGCCGCAACACGTAGTGCAGAATCCCGCCTGCCTTGAAGTACTCAACTTCATTCAAGGTGTCGATCCGGCACAGCACGTCGACTTTCTCGCTGCTGCCGTCTTCGCGGGTAATCACCAGCGTGAGATTCATCCGTGGTTCGATCTCGGCATCGGTCAGCCCGAGGATGTCAATTTTCTCTTTGCCGGTGAGTTTCAGTGCCTTGCGGTTTTGGTCCAGTTTGAACTGCAGCGGCAGCACGCCCATGCCCACCAGGTTGGAGCGGTGAATGCGCTCGAAGCTCTCGGCGATGACCGCTTTGACCCCCAACAGGTTGGTACCCTTGGCCGCCCAGTCACGGCTGGAGCCGGTGCCGTATTCCTGGCCCGCGATCACTACCAATGGTGTGCCCGAGGCCTGGTATTTCATGGCCGCGTCGTAAATCGGCATTTTCTCGCCGGTGGGGATATAGATCGTATTGCCGCCTTCCTCACCGCCGAGCATTTCGTTGCGGATACGGATGTTGGCAAAGGTGCCGCGCATCATCACTTCGTGGTTGCCCCGGCGTGAACCGTAGGAGTTGAAGTCACGCGGTTCTACACCCTGTTCGCGCAGGTAATGCCCGGCGGGGCTGTCAGTTTTGATGTTGCCGGCAGGGGAGATGTGGTCGGTGGTCACCGAGTCGCCGAGCAGGGCCAGCACGTTGGCGCCCTTTACGTCCTTGATCACCGGCAATGGGCCGCCGATGTCGTCGAAGAACGGTGGATGCTGGATGTAGGTGGAGTCTTTCTGCCACACGTAGGTCGCGGCTTGCGGCACTTCAATGGCTTGCCACTGTTCGTCACCGGCAAACACTTCGGCGTATTCCTTGTGGAACATGCCGGTAGTGACTTGGGCAACGGCGTCGGCAATCTCCTGGCTGCTCGGCCAGATGTCCCGCAGGTACACGGGCTTGCCGTCCTTTCCCTCGCCCAGCGGCTCGCTGCTGATGTCCATCCTTACGGTGCCCGCCAAGGCATACGCGACCACCAGGGGCGGGGATGCCAGCCAGTTGGTTTTCACCAGTGGGTGAACCCGGCCTTCGAAGTTACGGTTGCCCGAGAGCACCGAGGCGACCGCCAGGTCAGCTTTCTGAATGGCCTTTTCAATCGGCTCCGGTAAAGGCCCCGAGTTACCGATACAGGTGGTGCAGCCATAACCCACGAGGGAAAAGCCCAATTGATCGAGGTACTGGGTCAGGCCGGCGGCCTTGTAGTAGTCGGTGACCACTTTCGAGCCGGGCGCCAGGGAGGTTTTCACCCAGGGTTTGCGCTTGAGGCCTTTTTCGACGGCCTTTTTCGCCACCAGGCCCGCCGCCATCATCACGCTGGGGTTCGAGGTGTTGGTGCATGAAGTAATTGCTGCGATCACCACCGCGCCGTTTTTCAGGCGATAGGTCTGGCCTTCGAAGTCGTAGTCTGCTTCGCCGATCAGGTCGGCGTTGCCCACGGCGACCCCGCCACCACCTTCGCTTTCCAGGCGGCCTTCTTCCTTATTGGTGGGTTTGAATTGCAGGTCGAGGAAGTCGCTGAACGCTTGGCCGACGTTAGGCAGGGAAACCCGGTCTTGCGGGCGTTTCGGCCCGGCGAGGCTGGCTTCGACGCTGCCCATGTCGAGTGCCAGGCTGTCGGTGAACACGGGTTCCTGGCCAGCGTTGCGCCACAGGCCTTGGGCTTTGCTATACGCCTCCACCAGTTTGACCGTTTCTGTAGGGCGGCCCGACAGGCGCAAGTAGTCCAGCGTCACTTCATCCACTGGGAAGAAGCCGCAGGTGGCACCGTATTCAGGTGCCATGTTGGCAATGGTGGCGCGGTCAGCCAGCGGCAAATCAGCCAGGCCATCGCCATAGAATTCGACAAATTTACCGACCACGCCTTTTTTGCGCAGCATCTGCGTGACCGTCAGCACCAGGTCAGTGGCGGTAATACCTTCTTTCAATTTGCCGGTGAGCTTGAAGCCGATGACTTCGGGAATCAGCATCGATACCGGCTGCCCGAGCATCGCCGCTTCCGCTTCGATCCCGCCCACGCCCCAGCCCAAAACG
>Ga0247816_10000215_pt1 | contig 35582 bp, 32 predicted proteins | sample UWRJL209509C1_FD_179930 | JGI IMG/M metagenome (GOLD analysis project Ga0247816, IMG submission 179930) | Plant litter microbial communities from Arlington Agricultural Research Station in Wisconsin, United States - UWRJ-L209-509C-1 | ecosystem: Environmental > Terrestrial > Plant litter >...
ATGGCACTAACGGCAGAAGCATTAAAGATTGGAGCTTACTGGAGTTCGCCGGGCACAATTGAACAATTGCCTGAATATTTTGATATGGAGGAAAACGAAAGATGCTTTGGCTTGTTTTTTATGGGCTTCCACAATGAGGAACCGCGTTTGGCAAAACGTAGTCCTATGGAAGAAAAGGTGAGGTGGATAGAAGATTAAATATGGAAGAATTTAAAGCTAAACTATACCAGAGCTGTATGGACTTTATCCTGCAGCGGATCAATACAGCAGAAACGGCGTTAAAACAATCGCAGGAAGCGAGTAATGATGATACTAAAAGTAGTGCGGGAGATAAGTTTGAAACTACCCGGGAGATGATGCAGCAGGATATAGCGAGAACTAAAAACCTGCTTTTTGACGGGAAGCAGAATTTACAGCTCCTTAAGTCGCTGGAGGGTTTACCTTCCCGAACAGAAACCGCAAGGAATGGGAGTGTGGTTTATACCAATAAAGGAATTTTCTATATTAGTATCAGCGCAGGTCAACTTCATGTTGATGATAAGGTGGTTTTTGCTATCTCAGGCGTTTCACCCATAGGGAAATTGCTCACTGGAAAAAAGATTGGTGAGTTTTTTAGTTTCAATCAGAATGATTACACTATCCAGGATATATATTAGGCAAAATTGCCCGCCTGAATCAGGAAGTAGTCACCTGACCTTAATACATATGGGAGTATAATGCGAAACCGTTGATCATATACTAGGTTCACATTATACTCCATCATGCTTAGCACTCTTGCCTAAAAAACCGGGCTTTCTGCAGAGAAAGATCTCCACAAAGCCGTTAAAAGAGAAGATTAGATTTTGAGCTTAGTCTATAGCTGTGAAAGATGCTTTGACTTTGGTATAATAAAGGGTGGTTGTAGCTTCAAAGCCCGAGTCGGTTCCAATCATCACCCATGCTTCGCCTTTATCATCAGCTTTCCCCGTAAACTCCCCCGAACGCTCAATCAGGGTGTAGTCTTGTTTATCGGTGCCGTTTTCCACATCACCAAGAACCACTGCATCGGCACCCCCAACGCTTTGATTTCCCTTATCGATGTTTAATCTATAGTGGTTTGAGGTGTTGTCTAGTGTCTTCACTGGTTCAGTTGCGGTGAAGCCTGCTTTTAATATTACACCACTACCTGGACTCCCACCCACCCCTAAATCTCCTTTTCTCGCATTGGAGGCCAGCTGAACATCAACTTTCATCCTGTAGCTTCGGTTAGGTACTAATCCAGATATCTTCTTTTTCATAAACATGAACAGGTCATCACTATGGTTATTGCCCGATATCCTGATACCTTTTGCCGTTTGATCTAAAGGTGCAGGCAAGTTTTCATGCGAATATTTCAGTTCGTAGAACGCTTCATTATCTTTTGGATAGTCGGCAAAATCTCCGGTCCAGGACTGTGGAGATGTATTGAAACTATCATCTATTCCACCAAAACCGGTGCCTGGGGTATTGTAATCATCTTTACACGAAATAAGGAGCGGAAATATTAAGAGAGCAAATATTACAGATTTGATTTTCATGACTTTTCAATTTAAATTATCAATTGGTTAATATTATAAGCACAGCTGATCATTTCTGCGATTTTACGTGATGATATGCATATCATTTATTGTAAAAACGATAACTATTGATAAAATGCTACGGTTTTCTTTAAAAATTTGGACACCGATAATGAAACACTATAAAAAAAGCCCTTCAACGTGAATTGAAAGGCTATTAAGAATTAAAATATTTTTACGTCTATAAATTATTAAAAGCTGTTTTTGATGCTATTGCTAAGTGTTTTAGGAGTCCAGTAACCACTGGCGATAATTCTTCTAATAGTGAATAACGGATCTTTTTCATCTCGTTTGGTAGACAGGATAAATGCACTTTTAAACCCTCTCTTTTTTAACTCGGGAATAGCTTCAGGGTTCCATAATCCAAAAGGATAAGCGAAATGATGAATGTTTTTACCAGTAATGCCTTCCAATGTTTTGGTTGGTTTATCAATCTGGATTTCCCAGTCTTTGCCCTGGTATTTTTTCACGTTATGGTGGTCCCATGTATGTGATCCAATATCATTTCCTTTATCAGAAAGTTCCTTTACCTGGGCTTTGCTCATGTAATGCGGCCTGCCTAAAGAAACGGTCATTACAAAATATATTCCTTTGTAGCCATATTTTCTTAAAGTAGGCTCTGCGATGGTAAACTGATCAACATCAGTATCATCAAATGTAAGCACAATAGGTTTTGACGGCAGTGCCGTTCCATTGTTTAGGTAGTCATATAACTGATCGGCCAAAATAGTATGGTACCCGCTGTCGGCCAGCATCTTCATCTGTGCCTTAAAAACTTCAATAGGAACAATATAATCTTTAGAGGTTTTTGAATCGGTAGGTTTCCAGTCGCGGATCTGGTGATAGCACAATACCGGTACCTGTTTACGTGCAAGAATAGTCTTGGCGTCGGCAACTTTAACGTTAGTGATGTCTACAGGTTTCGCTGTGGTTGCAGGGGCAGATGTTCCGTTTTTTGCAGTGGTGTCTGCATCAACGCCTGTGGGATTGCTTTTAGATTTGGATTGGCAGCCGGCACTTAATAAAAGGGCTGCCATAGTGATTGATAGAATATATTGTTTCATTAAGGTAATTGATATTTGTAGTTTGGCTGCAAAACTATGAAAACAGCAGGCATTTTCAGCACTATCTGGCGCAAATAAAATGTATGAAGCACTCAAATTATTTCCAATGTTTACGGTTTAAACACATTAATTAATAATTTAGGGCTGATTAACTAACCTACACCTATGAAAAGATGTTACTTTCTGTTTTTATTACTTTCTGTTTTAACAATAAATGGCTTGGCACAAACCAGGACGTTTACCTTATCCGAAGCTGCCGCAGATGCACCTAAAGCCAATTATGAGCTAGCTGCCAGATTCTCACCAAACAAACTAAAAAAAATGGTTTATTCCATTGCTGTAGATCCGCATTGGCTTAAATTAAGCAGCCGGTTTTGGTACGAATATGAAACACCTAGTGGTAAACAATGGTATGTGGTTGACCCCGGGTCGCGTAAAAAGACAATACTGTTCAATACGGCCGAACTGGCGGCAAAGATCACAACAATTATGCGCGACCCGTTTGACGCGCAGCACTTGCCTATTGAAAACCTTAAATTTTCAAAGGATGAAAAAAGTATCAGCTTTGAAATGAAAAGTTCGATCGATGAACTCAAAAAAGACCGAAAAGATAAAAAAGCAGCCGATTCGATGCAAAAGAAAATCTTTTATTTCAATTATGAACTGGCGGCCGATAAGTTGACGGAAGTAAAAAACTATGAAAAACCAAAAGCGAAACCTGAATGGGGATCGGTTGCACCAGACTCATCAGCAATTATTTTTTCCAGGAACTATAACCTCTACTGGATGGATAAGAATAATTACCTGAAGGCCGTCAAAAATGAAGATGACAGTACAATTGTTGAACATCAGCTAACGAAAGACGGTCAGAAATTTTACGCTTATGGCGAAGACGGTGACGGCGAAGACAATGTAGAAAACGAGAAGAAGAATAAGAAAAGAAGGCCAGCACGCGTATTATGGTCGCCGGATGCCAAACATTTTGTACTCAACAGAGATGATTCACGTAAAGTAAAAGATTTATGGGTAATCAATAATATTGCTTCTCCGAGGCCTACACTGGAAACATATAAGTACCAGATGCCGGGAGAGAAGGAGGCGCCAGCAGACGAGCTCCTGGTGTTTGATTTCGCTGCTAAGTCTTTCAAAAAACTGAACACTTCTGCCTTTAAAGATCAAAACCTTCAAATCTGGTCTGCGCCGTCACTTAATAAAGACCGCGACAATGAATTCAGGCCTTCATTATGGCTGGGGGACAATAGTAAATTGTATTTCTCGCGTACCAGCAGGGATCTTAAGCGGGTTGACATCTGTACTGCGGATGTAAATACAGGAGCGGTTACGGCAATCATTGACGAGCGTTTTAACACCTACGTGGAAATTAACCGCCCGGGAATAGTAAAAAAAACAAATGAGATTATTCACTGGTCGGAGCGCGATGGCTGGGCCCATTTTTATTTATTTGATGCCAATGGCAAACTTAAAAACCAAATTACCAAAGGGGCTTTTCATTGCACGGATATTATCAATATAGATACAAAGAACAGGGTCTTATACTTCACCGCCAACGGTAAGGAGGCTAAAGAAGATCCTTATTATGTACACCTGTATAGGATTAATTTTGACGGATCGGGCATGAAATTGCTCAATACCGGAGATTATGATCATGCTGTGAATATGAATGATGAGGCAACTTATACAGTTGATAATTTTTCAAGGGTGAGTACTGTACCTCAATCAGTCTTACTGGATAAAAATGGATTGAAAGTAATGATTCTTGAAACTGCAGACCTTTCATCACTACTGGCATCAGGTTATAAATTTCCTGAACCTTTCAAAATAAAGGCAGACGATGGGGTAACTGATATCTATGGTGTGATGTACAAGCCATTTGATTTTGACCCTAATAAGAAGTATCCTATTATTGAATATGTTTATCCGGGCCCACAAACAGAAGCAGTGAATAAATCTTTCAATAAAAGTATGGACAGAACGGACCGGCTGGCACAGTTTGGCTATGTGGTAATTACAGTTGGCAACAGGGGGGGTAACCCTGCAAGGTCCAAGTGGTACCATACTTTTGGTTACGGCAATTTACGCGACTATGGTTTGGCAGATAAAAAGGCGGCGGTTGAGCAACTGGCCGGTCGGTTTAGTTTTATTGATGCAAGCCGGGTTGGAATCACAGGGCATTCTGGCGGCGGATTTATGTCTACCGCGGCAATGCTTGTTTATCCCGATTTCTTTAAGGTGGCAGTGTCAAATGCGGGAAACCACGACAACAGTATTTATAACCGGTGGTGGAGCGAGAAACACAATGGTGTTAAGGAGATCATTTCTGCAAAAGGCGATACAACTTTCCAGTACTCAATTGATAAAAATCCGGATCTGGCAAAGAACCTTAAAGGACATTTAATGATTATGGCCGGTGATGTTGACAATAACGTACATCCCGCAAATACAATCAAACTGGCAAATGAATTGATGAAGGCGGGCAAACGTTTTGAGCTGGTAATTATTCCAGGGCAGCGCCATGCATTTGGACCAATGACAGAATACGCTTTCTGGAAACTTGCAGATCATTTTAATAAATACCTGATTGGAGATTTTTCACACGCTGAACAGGTCGATTTGGTTGAAATGGACAGAGAGGTAGAGCGAACAGGAAAATAAAGAAAAAACAGAAGGCCCCTCCGGTTTCCGGTGGGGCCTTCTGTTAAATAAAAACGTAATGGCTATGCTTGTGTAAAGTAATTACATATTATAAGTAGAACTGTACACCAATTTTTGGAGCGAAAAAGTTTGCACCGATGTTGAAGTTTTTGCTTCCTCCGTTATCATTGTCATTTCCGTCTTTTCTGCTGTAGTCGTTATAGCTGATACCATTCACTGAGAACTCAATACCAAATTTTTTGCTTGGGAAAAATGCAAATCCAGGTGATAATGCAACACCTACGTTATTGTCTTTGCTTACTTTTGTATAGTTGTCGCCATCAATGGTACCTACTTTGGTATTTCCGAAAGACATTGGAACAGATAGTTGTCCAAAAAATTTAAATTGGTCATTGATTCCTTTGTAGTAACGTGCAAAAGGACTTACTACAAATGCCTGCTGTTTAGTAGAAAAACCCAAAGTATTTGTAACAGTGTTTAAGGTGTAATTTTTAGAGAACTGGTATCCTATTCCTGTACCAATAGCCAGGTTATCTGTAACAAAGTAACCTACACTTGGAACAACAGAAAAATCAATGTTTGATTTTGGTGCGCCATCATTTTTTCCGGAATTCAATTCAACGTTACCGCCGATCATGTAATTTCCTTTTTCAGTTTGTGCCTGAGTACTGAATGCTAATGCTGTGACTGCGATTAATGATAATACTAATTTTTTCATTTTTGTGCTTTTTTAATTTATAAATGAGTCAGAAAACTTGGTTTAATGTCTGACTTTCGGTGTCAGTTAGTCAATACCGGTGCCAAAGAATGCGCTTTCTATGCCAGAAATAATAGGCGTTTTTATAAATCATTAGTTAATAGCCTGATAAATTGTTTTAGTTTATTCCTTATTATTTTGTGATGACAATTAACAAAAGCCTAACAATTAATTAACATGATACAAATCGCGACAGTTTGACTTTTTTTGTTAATATGTCAGTTTCGGGCCGGGATGTTATGGCAGTTTTCTTAATTCCGTTTTAATGTGAATAAAAGGAATTAAATAAATACCGTAGTTTTCGGATAAAAAAATCTAAATTCATTAAACCTTTATGATTGTTAAAAAGTTACTACCATATGAGACTATTAATTGAACGAAAACCAATAAAAGTATATCCGGATCCAAAACGCGTAATTGCTAGGTTCTTTTTTAATGGAGATGAGAGAGCCAAAGAAGTTATCAAGAGAGTTGTAGCCTTGCCCCCGCAAGAAGTTTTTGGTCTCATTTCGCCCATTCTGCAGGAATATTCCAAAAGGCATAGAAACATCACAAAGATCCTTTCCCGCAACTGTAAAAAAGTCAAGTACTGTATGGATGAACTTGATATCGATTACGAAGCGCTGAGTAAGTATCAGCGTCTCTTATTAGGGTCTTATTTTACGCATGAATATTCCATTGAATCAGCGGCCTTTTTTAACCCGTCAGTTGTAGAAGACCCTGATCAGTCGGAATTGGTAGAAGGAGAGAAAAGACTAATCATTAGTTTCCGTGCTGTAGGGGAGGGGCATATATCTTCTGTAGTGTTTAGAAGGGCGCTTATTGATGGCAAAGGTAATATCACAGTAAATCCGGCAGGTAATTACATAGATGAGGCAGAAATTGTACGAAATGCGGTTTATAATAAAAAACTCTTTCTTAGAAAAGCCGCGGATGCCCGTATCGACCTCAATATTCTGGACTCGGTAGGATCTCAGCTCGAAGATAAATTTGATTATACCGTACTTAGAAGAATAATCATCGATTCCAAAAATTTGCAGGAGGAAGGTCCTAAAAAACTGGAATATGATAAGATTTTATGGTTATCTGATACCTATCATGAGATCAGTTTCTCCAGGGATACAGATATATCAGACCGTGTTATTTTCCCTATTTCCGAATTTGAACGTAAAGGGATTGAAGATGCCCGTTTTGTCAAGTTCGTTAAAGAAGATGGTTCTGTAATCTATTACGCTACGTATACTGCATTTGACGGAGCGATGATTATGCCGAAATTGCTGCAAACTACAGATTTTTACGATTTTAAGATCAGCCCGCTGCACGGAGCAGGGGCAGCCAATAAAAACCTTGCACTTTTTCCACGTAAGATCAATGGTAAATACGCTATGATATCACGTATTGATGGATGGAACAATTACCTGATGTATTCTGATAAGCTTACAGTATGGGATCATCCTGTAAAATTACAGACCCCTCAGTTCCCCTGGGAATTTATACAGATTGGTAACTGTGGTTCTCCAATTGAAACTGCCGCTGGCTGGTTGATTATCACCCATGGTGTAGGCCCTATGCGAAGGTATTGTTTGGGGGCAAGCTTGCTCGACCTCGAAGATCCATCAAAAGAGATTGGCCGTTTAACTGAGCCACTGGTAATACCGAATAATGATGAACGGGAGGGATATGTACCTAATGTATTGTACTCTTGCGGTTCTATCATCCATAATGGAGAACTAATTATCCCTTATGGGCTGTCAGACTACTGTTCGTCTTTTGCAAGCGTTAAAATAGACCTCCTGCTTGAGAAACTCCTAAGTGCTGGAAAGGCCGAACAAGGAAGTCTATAATAATATAAAGCTATAATATTTGATGGTAGAGGGCTAGATAGTCTTCTACCATTTTTTCTTTGGAAAACTTCTGTTTTGCCCAGTCTAAACATGCCTTTCTGTCGATGTCTGTGGTCTGGCTAACTGCATTAATAGCTTCATCAATGTTATTCACTAGAAAACCGGTTTTGCCGTCCTGGATCAATTCGGGCATTGAACCTCTATTGTAAGCAATCACCGGTGTACCACACAACATTGCCTCGGCCACACTGAGCCCAAAGGGTTCGTCAAAACTAATCGGATGTAATAAAGCGTATGCACCTCCAAGGAGATCATCGCGCTGTTCGGGGCCTGCTGAGCCAAGAAATACAATGTCTTCATTCAAGTAGGGCTCAACTTTTTCCCTAAAGTAATTTTCGTCCTGAACAATCCCGGCTATTATCAACTTCTTTTTGCTTTTGAGGGCAATTTGTATGGCTTCGCAGGTTCCTTTGTGGGGATGAATCCGTCCAAAAAATAGTAGATAATCACCTTGATGCGGATTGAAACTGAAATTACTTGTATCGAGACCATTGTAAACTGTGGCAAGATAATCCAAATCCGGATGACGGTTTGCATCACTGATGGATACATAATGACCCCGCTGGTTATATTTCTGATAGACAGGAATAATCCTTTCTGAAGAAAATCCATGAACAGTAGTGATCAGTGGTGTTTTAATCAGGCCGGAATAGGTAAGTGGGAGAAAGTCGAAGTGGTTGTGGATGAGGTCAAATTCCGAAGCGCGTTCCATCAGGTTACTGATGTGCAGACATTCCAGTACTTTAGCATCCTGCCCCTTTTCATCTTCATATCCCCTGGATACAACACTTTGTAGCTTTGCTGATGTAATGGAATCGCCGGTTGCAAATAAGGTTACATCAATTCCTGAGGCCACCAATCCTTCAGTAAGATTAGAAGCCATTTGTTCCCATGGACCATAATGGCGCGGAGGAGTTCTCCACGCCACAGGTGATAATACAGCTATCTTCATTAAATAGTTTGTTCTTTCAGGTCGGCAGGTTCTTTATTCTCGTTGAACTCATATTCAAACTCAAGCGACTTCAGTACAGTAAGATGTGAGATCCAGTAAGCCAGCGTACTTTCGGCGCCCTGGTTCCTGTTTACACCATAAGGTTGCAAACCATCACCACAACCTTTTGTCTCATAATCGTACAACGGTAATCTCAGACTGTTTTCACCGAGGAACCATTGATAACTCAGGTACATATGTTTGATATACTTCAGATCGTGGGTAATCTCATATGCTTTAAAGTACATTAATACCATCGCCATTGTCTCAATTGCCTGCTGGTCAAAAATGGCCATATCCTTATCACGGAACAACCATCCATCGTTACCAACTGGTGTGAGGTATCCTTTATCGAGGGTTTTTGCCGTCAGGTAGTCCATGCTTTCCAAACCGATAGCCAGAGATTCCTGATCCTGTGTTGTTTCATAGTGAGATAGCAGGGCCAATGGTAAAATTGCGTTGTCGTAGGTCAATTTTTCCTCAAACCAATGCCAGTCATCTCCTTTGTTTGCACGGTACGCAGCTTTCAATGGGATAGCCAGCTTATTCAGCTCGTCAATGAAGTATTCATCAAAAGGCTGTGATTTCAGGTAACTGCTTAGTCCAATCATAGTATTTGCCAATCCGCGTAAATGCGTCAGTTTAGCAAAATGAGGGATTGATTTAACAAATAATTCTTTAGCAAACTCTCTGTATGAGTTATTTGGGGCATTGTTAATCAGGTAGCCGAGTGACCAGATGGTTCTTCCAAAGGAGTCTTCGGTACCTACTTCATCAAGATACTCTCTTCTGAAGCTCAGGAAATTCCTGAAATTTCCGTCGTCACATTGCATATATTGAATATAACTCAGGTATACAGGAAGCAATTCAAGTGCAACTTTACTTTTATTTTGTTGCCATGCCATTATCACCATAAGTAAGGCCCTTGCATTGTCATCCACACAATATCCTTCTTTTAAATTAGGGATACCGTATTTGGCATGCTGTACAATTCCTGTATCATCAGTGAGGCGCTGAATATGTGCCATACTGAAGGCTGGCATCATCTCAGGATCAATAATCGGTTTATTTGCCTCCTGCACCAGTTTTGCATCTACAATAGCCTCCTGTAGTGCATTGATAAATACGCTTCCGGTATTTGGCCAGCGAAGATGTAAGCCATAATCGTAAGCATTTTTCTTCAACTCATGTAGTAAATCTTTGTTTTCAAACAAATCATTGACTATATCAGCCAAAGAATCGGCATCCTTGAAGTCAAATAGTTTACCTCTGTTCTCTGCTAATAATTCCTGAGCATGCCAGTACGGAGTAGAAATTACTGCCGCACCCGCACCAACTGCGTATGATAGCGTACCACTGGTGATTTGCGCTTCATTGAGGTAAGGAGTAATGTACATGTCGGCAGCTGTCAGATAATCAAACAACTCTTCTTCAGACACAAATTTGTTAATGAAGATCAGGTTTTTGTCGACATTTAGTTTCTTGGCAAGACGTTTAAGGCTATCCCTATATTCTTCACCTGAATTTTTGATTACCCCCGGATGGGTAGTACCCAGAATGACATAAAGGACATCCGGATTTTTTTCAACTATTTTCGGAAGTGCCTCAATTACGGTTTCAAGACCTTTATTACGACTGATTAATCCGAACGTGAATAGTACTTTTTTACCTTTAAAAGCCAGCGAGTTTCTTACCTCGTTGTGCAGTTTAGGCTCCAGATCAGGAACACCATGTTCTATCAGTTTTATTTTATCTTCAGGTATGCCATAAATAGTGGTTAGAAAGCCTACCGCGCGATGGCTCATCACTACAATTTTTGACGAATATTTTGCAATTTCCCTGATAATGGTTAACTGCATATATGAAGGGTCCTTCAGTATAGTGTGCAGAATAGTGATCAGTGGTACTTGCAGACGGGCAATAAGTGGCAATATATAAACACCGCTCTCTCCGCCATAAATTCCAAACTCGTGTTCTAAAATGCATACATCTGTAAGACTGGTATTGATATAGTCAGCAGCTCTGATATAATCTTTCTGGTTTTCCTGTCTGATCGTGTATTGAACTTCATCAGGATATTCGTAAGTGCTAAGGTCTTCAGAATCTGTCATTGCTACAACAAAACTGTCAGGAGATACTGATTTTGTATCGTGGGCAATTGCCGTTAACAGGTTATTGTTGAATGTAGCAATACCACATTCGCGGGGAGGATACGTTGATATATAAGCTATTTTCATTTATAAAAAATTGTTTTTTTAATAGTAAACAGACAAGCAGAGCTGAACCAGTGTAGATCATTTTACAAATGTCTGCTGAGATTTCATATCTGAAAAGTCATTTTTACAATCTAATCAATTATTCAGCCATATTGTATTATTCATACTGGTAATAGCAAAAAATTGGACTAAAATGACCTCTTAAATACCTGCAATTGCTTTCAAAAAGGAAAAAGCAAAAAAAAGCCGGCTAGTTCATATGAATAACCGGCTTTTGAAGTATTTGTTTATAATTCGGCTTTTTCGGCCGTTGTATTGATGAATACAAAGTGGTTATCAAACATATCCAGTTTGATTTTACTGTCTTTACTGATGTTTCCGGCAAGAATTTCCTTCGATAATTCATTCAGTATGCGTTTCTGGATTACTCTTTTCAGTGGTCTCGCACCAAACTGCGGATCGTAGCCTAATTCCGCAAGCCAGTCCAAAGCCTCCACAGAAGCTTCAATTTCAACACCCATTTCTGCGAGTGTTTGCTGAACATGGGCAAATTGCAATGCCGCTATATTTCTCACCTCCGAACGGTTTAAAGGCGTAAACATAATCAGTTCATCTATCCTGTTCAGGAATTCTGGTCTGATAGTTTGTTTCAACAGCTCAAACAGTTCGTTTTTGGTTTTTGCGATGACTTCATCCCTGTTGTTATCATCAAGTTCCTTAAAGTTATCCTGGATCAGGTGCGATCCAATATTTGAGGTCATAATGATAATCGAGTTTTTGAAGTTCACCGTACGGCCTTTGTTATCTGTCAATCGTCCGTCATCCAGTACCTGAAGCAAAATATTAAACACATCAGGATGGGCCTTCTCAATTTCGTCGAGTAATACTACCGAATATGGTTTACGACGTACCGCTTCAGTCAGCTGGCCACCTTCATCATAACCCACATATCCCGGAGGCGCACCAATTAATCTTGATACCGCATGCCTTTCCTGATATTCACTCATATCAATTCTGGTCAGTGCATTCTCATCATTAAAGAGGAATTCTGCCAAAGCTTTTGCCAGCTCAGTTTTTCCCACACCGGTTGTTCCAAGGAAGATGAACGATCCTATTGGTTTCCTTTTATCCTGCAGGCCGGCCCTAGAACGACGGATTGCATCTGAAATTGCTTCAATTGCCTCATCCTGTCCTGCAACACGTTTGTGGAGTTCATCCTCCAGGTGTAATAGTTTTTCACGCTCACTGGATACAAGCTTAGTAACAGGTATTCCCGTCCATCGGGCTACTACACCAGCGATGTCATCAGCAGTTACTTCCTCTTTCAGCATACGTCCTTCGCCCTGCTGACTTTCAAGGATAACTTTTAATTGCTCAACTTTGTCCTGTGCTTCCTTTATTTTCCCATAGCGTATTTCGGCAACTTTTCCATAATCACCGGCACGTTCTGCCTGGTCGGCCTCCAGTTTGTAGTTTTCAATGAGCTCCAGTTCTGTATTGATACCATCAACTACATCCTTCTCTCCCTGCCATTTCGCTTTCAGTTCATCGCGTTCAGCAGATAAATTTGCAATTTCTTCAGCAAGGGATTTTACCTTTTTATCGTCATTTTCCCTTTTGATTGCTTCTCTTTCAATTTCGAGCTGCATGATTTTGCGGTCCAGTTCATCAACATTTTCTGGTACGCTATCCATTTCCAAACGTAGTTTAGAAGCAGCCTCATCCATTAAATCAATAGCTTTATCCGGCAGGAACCTATCATTGATGTAGCGCTGTGACATTTCCACAGCAGCAATAATCGCTTCATCTCTAATCCGTACCTTATGATGGGTTTCATACCTTTCTTTCAGGCCCCTTAATATTGAAATTGCATCCTGGGTATCTGGTTCATCCACTATCACTTTCTGGAAACGGCGTTCCAGTGCTTTGTCTTTTTCCAGGTATTTTTGATATTCATCCAGCGTAGTTGCACCTATTGCGCGTAACTCACCGCGCGCCAGCGCAGGTTTAAGGATGTTTGCTGCATCCATGGCACCTTCGCCACCGCCGGCACCAACCAATGTATGGATCTCGTCGATAAAGAGGATAATATCACCATCACTTTGTGTCACCTCTTTTACTACTGCCTTTAAACGTTCCTCAAACTCACCTTTGTATTTTGCTCCCGCTATAAGGGCACCCATATCAAGTGAGTAGACTGTTTTAGTCTTTAAGTTCTGCGGTACATCACCTTTAATAATCCTGAAGGCAATACCTTCAGCAATGGCTGTTTTACCCACACCAGGTTCTCCGATCAGGATAGGATTGTTTTTAGTTCTCCGGGAAAGGATCTGGATGACGCGGCGGATTTCTTCGTCGCGGCCAATAACTGGATCTAATTTCCCCGACTCGGCATATTCATTTAAGTTTCTTGCATATTTATTAAGCGCATTATAAGTAGCTTCTGCATTTTGGTCAGTTACCCTGTTATCGCCCCTCAAAGCTGCAATAGCTTTTTTAAGATCTTTTTCTGTTACACCCTGATCTTTAAGTAATTTCGATGTGTTATCATTTACTGCCAGCAGTCCCAGCAGCACGTGTTCAACCGAGACAAATTCATCTTTAAATTCTTTCAGGTATGACTGTGCTTTTTGCAACGCAGAATTTGATCCCGAAGACAGGTACCCGTTACTACCGCTTACTTTAGGAAATTTTGCAATTTGTTCGTCCAGTTGCTGGTTAAAATTATTAAGGTTAACATTGAGTTTCTTCAGTACATAAGAAACTACATTTTCATCAACAGTAAGCAGGCCTTTAAGCAGGTGAGCTGTTTCAATAGCCTGTTGCTGGTTGCCCTGGGCTATTTCAGAAGCCTGTTGAATCGCTTCCTGTGCTTTTATAGTAAAGTTGTTGAAGTTCATGCAATACAGCGAACAAAACAGGTGCCATATTCTTCCATATTGAAGGATCGGAAATTATGTCTTGAAACTATATTTTTAACTGAATAATTGACTGTTTTCGAGTGTGTTGTACTGAATTTTTGTCTGAGTTTAATTCTTGATGGGATTGCACAAAAAAAGCCTGTCCCTGGACAAGCTTCAAATATGATATTCGTATTTTTAACCTAATACTGCTGTCAATCTTTCAGTCTGATGATCAACAAGATTTTGTAACGGCTTAAGCGCCAACATTTTCATCATCATATTTAGATCGGCCGAAAGTGTATAGGTGGCTGTGGTCGTTCCATTGCCATTGTCTTCAACTGCCCACTTCAGCTCCATATCAAAAGGTGCTTTTTCAGAAGGAAGGGCAATGAGTTCCTTATTTTCTACACGGTTGGAGATCTTGATTGCTAATTTTGCCATATTTTGAATAGTAAAATGAGCTTCATCGGATGTAGACGACCAGTTGTAAATATTTTCAGGCATCAATTGCTGATGGTTGTTTAGGTCGGATAGAAACGTATAAACTTGCTCTATGGGTTTATTTACTACTGTTGAACTTTCAATAACGGTCATACTATGCTGGTTTTATCTTATTTTTGTCCCCACTCTGCTGGGTTTCTGCGCCATTGGTTAAGTATGTCTACGTCACTCTGTGCAATAAAGCTGTTTTCCGCAGCATATTGTATCAATGTATTATAATTTGAGAGGGTAGCAAAGCGGCATTTTGCTTCTTTAAAGTTCTCATCTGCAATGTCAAAACCATAGGTAAATATCGAAACGAGGCCAGCAACAGATAAGCCTGCTTCTTTCAAGGCGTTTACCGCCTGTAAGCTGCTTTTACCAGTAGAAACCAGGTCTTCAACTACTACTACACGCTGACCTTCAACAATTTCCCCTTCAATCAAACTGCCTGTGCCGTGTTCTTTAGCTTTGGCCCTTACGTAAGCAAATGGTAATCCCAATTCCTGTGCAACAAGTACACCCTGAGGGATTCCTGCAGTTGCAACTCCTGCTATCAGGTCTACCGAACCAAATTCTTCCTGGATCAGTTGGGTCAGTTTCTGTCTGATGTATGTTCTTATTGAGGGATGTGAGAGCGTTACGCGATTATCACAATAAATTGGAGATTTCCAGCCTGACGCCCATGTGAAGGGGTTATTTGGCTGTAATTTTATTGCTTTAATTTGAAGTAAAAATTCAGCTACCTTTAATTCAATATCACTTTTATTATACATGCCACAAAATTACTTAAAATAATACCTTTCTCGTATAGCCCGCCTGCCCTTTTTTTTTCAGCTATTGATACTCAATGTGATAAATAGAAAGTGACCCTGAAGAAATGAAATATAATACTATTCCTCTTGGTAAAGCTTTTAATTTTTATACTTTTATTTCCTGAACCGGCAAACGATGCCGCTCAGATGGCCCCTTATAACTACCATATCAAATGAAACCATACAGGATTTATATTAACGATAACACGCTCATAATTGCCGATAAATTACATGGTAAGAAGGAAACAATAAAGCAATTGGAAGAGAAAGACTTTAATTTCAAAGCTTTTTATGATAAGTTGGGGAAGCTGTCTGCAGCTGAATTTGCCATAGTTACAGAGAATCCAAAAGCCCTCTTTCAGAAAATTAAGAAGAGCCTGGTTATTATTAAAGCCTCAGGGGGGCTGGTAATGAATGCCAAAGGCGAATACCTGTTCATCTTCAGAAATAAAAAGTGGGATCTGCCTAAGGGGAAAGTTGAAAAAGGTGAAGGAATGAAAGAAGCGGGCCTACGTGAGGTTGAAGAAGAGTGCGGGGTTAAAATACTAAGTAATGATAAAAGGTTATGTAAAACCTACCATGTTTACGAAATGAGTTCCAAACTTGTATTGAAACGGACAAACTGGTACAGTATGACCGTTAAAGGAGTACCAAAACTTATTCCTCAAAAAGAGGAAGGTATTACAAGGGCTGAATGGCTTACCTCTTCCGATCTGAAACCTGTTCTTAAAAACACCTACCCTTCAATTGTAGATGTGTTAAAAGCCGGTAAATTGCTCAAAGAGAAAGTTTAAAGAAAACTTAAAGCCTGCTTTGGCAGAAAAGGCGTTACATCACCATGGTTGCGGAGAATATCCCTGACTATGGTGGAGCTGATTGCCGAATACTCTGGTTTGCTCAGTATAAAGATTGTTTCCATCTCAGGCATCATCGTCTGGTTGATCTGCGCAATAGCTCTTTCATATTCAAAATCACCTACCGAGCGGATTCCGCGGATCATATACGTTGCACTAATCTTTTTGCAGAAATCTACAGTAAGCCCTTCGTACGACTGTACTTCTATATTGTTGTAATCTGCAAACACAGATTTAACTATTTCCTGACGCACATCTCCCGATAAAAAACTTTGTTTTGAGCTATTGAGGCCAATTCCAATCACTACCTTGTCAAATAATGGCAGTGCACGTTTAAGAATATCCACATGTGCGATGGTCAGGGGATCAAAAGATCCGGGGAACAGGGCTATCTTCATAATCTAAGGCGTATAATTAAAAAAGCTGAATGATGAGTTTCCGTACCTTCGTGTTTCAGTATAACCCGGCTGGTCCTTCAATTTAAGTAATGAGGGGTGTTCAACCACCAGCAGGCCATTTTCTGTGAGCAGTTTGTTTTTAGCCACTAATTGTGGAATCAGAGGAATAGTAGGTAAGTCGTAAGGCGGATCTGCAAATATGATCTGATAAGTCTTTTTATGTTGCTCCAGAAATTTAAATACATCTGCTTTTTGCAGTTCTATTTCCGTTAGTTTATAATTATCAATAACAGATTTGATCCAGTAGATACATCCTGAATGTTTATCTACTGCCGTTACATGTTGTATGCCCCGGGATGCGAATTCAATACTGATATTACCTGTACCGCAGAACAGGTCAAGCACATTACAGCTGTCAAAGTCATAGGTATTATATAAGATATTGAATAGGGCCTCTTTGGCCATATCTGTAGTGGGCCTTACAGGAAGGCTGGCAGGCGCATTCATGCGGATGCCTTTAAGTTTACCACCAATTATACGCATAAGTCAAGGGCTAAAAGGGTGCTGTAGTAGTGAGCTGGCATATCATCAAGGATAGCGTGGTCAATATCAGCAGCAGGAGGGAGGTTAAAGCGGATATCGCCAAAGTATTTGTTGAGGCAATTGTAATATCCGTCTTCTTTGTGAATAATTCCACTGATCAATACCGAAGCGCATGAGGTGCTTAGTTTCAGTTCCTGTATCAACAGCAGCAGGTAGTAATTGAATTCTTCCGGGTTGTCAATCTGAAAGCTGTTTTGAAAAATTACCTCCTGATCTTTCAATAACAACGCATTAAATGAACCGGCCGTGAAATCCAGTAATAAAGACTCTCCACGGTTTTCAGATCCAAGTGTAAGTAATGGCGCATTCTGCTCGTACATCGCAGCAGTATTCAAATGTGTATTCAATGTTTCTTCCATAAACTTTTCCAGGTTGAAAACTGATGTAAATCCGAACCTGCTAAAGGGCTGAATATGTAAAACATCTGAAGCGTCTTCACTGAAAAAATTTGCATAGGCAGTTAAGTCCTGCTTATTAAACAGCGAATTCGGAATAGTAATGGTATTGGAGGTGTAAACAGATATTTTTATCTGTTTGAAAGGCAAACGCAGGTAACTGTCTTTTTTTAGGGCAGATGCAAGTGCTGCGCCCGGATCTTCACATTCCTGCTCATCAAATACAGCTTTTAACTGGTTACTGTTTTTATCAATAACCGCATAGGAAAAGCTGTCGCCAGTAATTTTGATTAATAAATTACAGTTGCCGGCAGTATTAGGATCAAACTCCGGATCCACTAAAAGTATGCTGTTTTTGCTATTACTCATCTTAGCAAAATTAATTCTTTTTTCTATAACCACACCATTGCATATTTGTAAAATGGATAAAGGCGCAATTATAGCTCAGAGTTATCAGTTTCAACCAACTGCCGAACAGCTGGTTTTCTGCGGGCAGATGGCAGGTTTTCTGTCCGGAAGCATCGATAATGCTTGTTTTATCCTTCGAGGATATGCCGGTACTGGAAAAACCACATCTGTTGCAGCACTGGTAAAAGCCTTGCCCGCATTCCGCTTTCGTGTTGCATTACTGGCTCCAACTGGACGGGCTGCAAAAGTAATGACTAGTTATTCGGGGCGCACAGCGCTCACTATTCATAAAAAAATATACCGCAAGCGGTCGGCGGTGTCACTTGATATGTCCTTTCAGCTTGCACCTAATCTGGCAGAATCCACGCTTTTTATTATAGATGAAGCTTCAATGATAGCCGATGAATGGAACACCAAAAATGGCTCATCTTTTTTGAAAGACGTAATGGAGTTTGTTTACAATGGTAAAAACTGTGGGGTACTGTTTGTTGGGGATACTGCGCAGTTGCCACCTGTGGGTAGCCTTGACTCACCAGCTTTGAACGCTGAGTACATAGCGCAGAATTTTGGGTTGAAGGTAATGGAGACAGAACTAAAGGAAGTGGTAAGGCAGGGACGTAAATCGGGAATTTTGGCCAACGCCTCTATGTTGCGCGACCTCATTAATTCACATCTGAAGAATATTGAGGAAGATAGTTCAAAGAAAATAGCCCTCCCGCATTTTACTACAAAAGGATATAAGGATATTTTCAGGATGACCGGATTGAAACTTGTAGAGGGCCTGGAGTATGCCTATAGTAAATTCGAAATTGAAAACTCGCTTGTGGTGTGCAGGTCTAATAAGTCCGCCAATGTTTATAACCAGCAAATCAGGGCAAGATTATTATACCGTGAAGAGGAACTTACCGGCGGCGACCAGATAATGGTGGTGCGCAATAACTATTTCTGGCTTCCTGATAACGAGGCAACCTCTTTTATTGCCAATGGTGATATGGCACGCATTGTCCGGGTACGAAATGAAGAAGAGCGTTATGGCTTCAGGTTTTCTGAAGTCCAGCTCGAATTTCTTGATTATCCTGATGCCGGACATGTTACCTGTAAGGTGATGCTGGATACCCTTCAGGGTGAGACGCCCAATCTTTCTTATGAGGACAGCAAAAAGTTATTCGAGGGTATCACAGAAGATTACATGCATATTGGCAACAAGCGCGAGCGCATGCTTGCAATTAAAGAGGATCCGTATTACAATGCGCTGCAAATTAAGTTCGCTTATGCCGTGACGTGCCACAAGGCACAGGGCGGACAATGGGATGCTGTATTTGTGGACCAGGGATATCTTACCGATGAGATGATCGATCTTGAATTTTTAAGGTGGTTATACACCGCCGTTACCCGTGCAAAAATAGAATTGTTTCTTGTAAATTTTGCCCCAAATCTTTTTGCAGAAGCTGCGGAAGAGAGCTATTGACGGATAAGCTAGCGAGTCTAAGAAGATGCCAGTTTTTGTTTTAAAAATTCAACATACCTGTATTTACTCCGCACTTATTGTTTGTTCAACATAACGCAGAGCGATCCAAGCAAGAATCTGGTACTTAGGTAACCTATCGTATTAATGTTTGTCTTCTGTACTCCCTTTTACCACAAAAGTAAGTATATAAGTGGCCACTGCAATAATGATGGAAAGTGTTAGGATAATGATAGTAAGGTCAGTATTTGAGATGTGGGTCATATTCGTAATTTCTGGTTAACGCAGTAAGTAATTTTATTTCAGTTCAAAAGTAGCAAAATATGGGAAAATTAAGAACAATCCGGGTAATTATATCAACGGACAAATAGGAGTAAACCTTAATTGACTACTCCCAGAGTCTCTTCAATTGCTTTTCCAATAGGTGTTAATGGCAATTTTGCGTTCTGATCTGTTTGTACCAGCACTTTCCATTTTCCACTGAATCTATTCCTTGTGATCTCAAAGGAGCCTTGTCCGTGAATAATTTTGTAAATATTAATGGTAGACACGGGTTGTTCTACGTGGTAGATTTCTTCATCTACACTAATGTTAATGCTTTTCATATGAATACATTTAAACTTGTTCTGTTATAAATGTTGCAGTAATCCTGCCACTAAATCAGCAGTGCCTTTAAAAATCCATAGTTAATTTTGTTTTAATTGAGGTAACATTATATTATCAATGTAATTAACTCCATCATGGTTTAAACGGTACTGCAATACTTTCTGAACTCTTTTCCAGTTTAATAAAAAAATATATATTTGTTATCACACAGGTACTTCAACTTAGCTGTGGTAGAATATCCGGCAGCTCAATCCTATGAATATAAAAATCACCTATTTTTCTTTCGCTATATACCTATTGTGTTGTCTGCCTTCATTTGCCCAGCATCGTCTAACTAACAGCTTCAAAGTAGTTCCCCTTGGCATTAAAGGAGGGCTGGATGAGAGTAATCTTTCTGCGTATATGATCGCTCCGGCTAAAAGTGAAAACTATATCTGTGCAGATGCAGGAACCATCAGGCACGGAATTGATGTGGCCATTGCGGGCAATGTATTGCAAGGCAATGCCGGTGATGTACTTAAGAATAGTATTAAAGGTTACCTTATTTCACACGGTCACCTGGATCATGTGGCAGGGCTGATCATGAATTCTCCAGAAGATGCACCGAAAAATATCTACGCATTGCCATCCGTAATCGATGTATTAAAAGAGAAGTATTTTACCTGGAAAGCATGGGCAAATTTCACAAATGAAGGGGATGCCCCTCATTTGGATAAGTACAAGTATGTGTATTTAAAAGAAGCGGAACAGGTTCAGTTGACCGGAACAGAGATGCAACTCAGCACCTTTCCTTTGAGTCACGGACCATCTTACCAAAGTACTGCATTTTTAATCAGTCACGATAACAGCTATCTCTTGTATCTTGGCGATACCGGATCGGATACCCTTGAAAAATCAAATGATTTGCAACAGTTATGGAAGCAGGTTGCCCCAATTATCAAAACAAATCAGCTTAAAGCAATATTTATAGAGACCTCTTTTTTTGATAGACAGCCCGACAAACTTCTTTTCGGTCATCTTACCCCGCGGTTGCTGATGCAGGAATTGGATAAGCTCGCTGAACTTACAGGGGCAGATGCATTAAAACAAGTTTCTATTGTGATTACCCACATGAAAGCTTTTGGCCCTGCTGAACAGGAATTAATAGAAGAACTGAAAAAAGACAATCATCTTCATTTGAAGCTGGTATTTCCGGTTCAGGGAAAAGTGATGTTATTTTAATAAATTTTACAAGGTTGAACATATGGCGGAATATACTGGTCAATGGATGGATGGTGGTGGTGAAATGGGTGCGCAGATTCGTTCATATCCCTGGCAAAATACCCCTCTTGGTGATCCTTCCACCTGGCCCGTTTGCATTCTTGCAAGTTTAAGCATCTGTCTGAATTCAGGCTTCCCTATATCAATTTATTGGGGTAAAGACTATCATTTATTGTATAACGATGCTTATCGGGTTATAGCGGGCGACAAACATCCTCATATTTTAGGCCAACCCAGGAGTGAGGCATGGCCGGAATCGTGGGATAGCGTAAAACCGCAGTTTGATGCAGTTATCAACTATGGGAAATCCATCCGGAACGAAGACCGCCGTTTTTTGATCCAACGGTTCGGATTTGTTGAAGAATGCTATTTCGATTATACCCTTTCTCCTATTAAAGATGAGAACGGAGACATTCGTGGGATATTTAACGCGGTAATGGAAACTACTTCGAGGGTTATCAGCCAAAGGCGCATTCAGTTTCTTCAGCGACTTACCACTCAGTTACATAGTTTTAAGACTGCTGATCAGGCTTACCGGGAAGCAATTACACTTATGCAGCAGTTTAGCCATGATATACCCTTTTCTTTGTTGTACAGATATCATCCGGTATCAGGAACTTTTAGTTTAACCCAATCTGCAGGAATCGCCTTTGAAGAAGCTAACATGATGGAGTGGCCGCTGGCTGCATCCCTTGTTGCAGAAGTTACCACAATTGTTGACCACGTTGCTGTTCAAACAAGTGCTGGCAATATGTCAAGTGGCCAGCATACAGGGACGCGGGCAATGATCATCCCTATCAGGCAGGCTGATGGTAGTTTTACAGGTATTTTAGTGGCGGGTTTAAATACAGCAATCAGGCTGGATGATAATTATAAACAATTCATGGAGTCTGTCGCGTTCCAGATTGGCCTGGCCATAAATAATGGAATTAGTTTTGAAAAGGAAAGGCAGACCAGTGACCGTATTAGATATAGTGAGGATCAGCTGCAATTTGCGATAGATGCAGCGGGTTTGGGAACCTGGGATTTAGATCCTGTTACTAACCGTTTTTCTGGTAATTCAAGGCTGAAGTCATGGTTCGGATTGCCGCCGGATGCTGAGATCGATTTACAGCTGGCAACAAATGTGATTTCGGAATCAGACCGATCTTCAGTTATAGCTGCTATTCAGAAGGCAATGACTTACAGCTCTGGTGGGGATTATGAAATTGAATACACCATTCTGAACCCGCTTAATGCTACTGCACAGATAGTAAAGGCCAAAGGCAAGGCTCTGTTTAATAACAATCAGGAAGTTTCCCGTTTTAGCGGCACGCTGCAGGATATCACTGAAGAAAAAAAGATTCAGGCTGCACTTGAACGTGCTTTCGAACAGGCAAGACTCTCTAAGGAAGCTGCCCAACTTGGTACTTTTGATATGGACCTGGTTAAGGGGACGTTGGAGTGGGATGCACGCTGTCGTCTTTTGTTTGGAATATCACATCAGAACGATGTTACTTATGAGTCTGATTTTTTACCAGGTCTACATGAGGCAGACAGGGAGAATATAGGCAAAATCATAAACCGTACTTTCATAAAATCAGAAAGTAACGGTGATTTTGATGTGGAGTACCGTACGGTTGGCGCAGAAGACCAGCAGGTACGCTGGGTTCGCGCTAAGGGAAAGGTTTTTTTTGACGAACAGGGCCGTCCATTGCGCTTTATAGGGTCTGTACTGGAAATAACTGATCAGAAGCAGAACGAAATCCGAAAAAATGATTTTATCGGGATGGTAAGTCACGAATTAAAAACCCCTCTTACTTCGCTTAAAGCGTATGTACAGGTATTAAATTCGCGCTCCAAGGCGGAAGGGAACAGTTTCGCTATCAGTTCACTCAACAAAGTTGAGTTGCAGATTAATAAAATGAGTGCATTAATTAATGGTTTTTTAAATCTATCCAGATTGGAAACCGGGAAAATCCACTTGAATATGATTACATTCAGGATGGATGAACTGGTCAATGAGATCATTGAGGAAAGTTTACTGGTGATGAGTACCCACAAAATACAATTGCTGCCATGTGATTGTTTGTCTGTTCATGCCGACCGCGACAAAATAGGGCAGGTAATTACTAATCTGATCAGTAATGCCGTCAAATATTCGCCCAGAGGAAAGCTGGTTGAACTCGAGTGTAAGATGGTTGGAAACACCGTGCAGGTGAGTGTCAGCGATGAGGGTATGGGTATACGCCCGCAAGACAAAGACAGGTTATTTGAACGCTTTTACAGGGTTGAAAGTACTCATACCGAAAATATCTCCGGATTTGGCATAGGTTTATATCTTTCGGCCGAAATTGTGCATCGGCATAATGGTAAGATCTGGCTCGAAAGTGAAAAGGGAGTAGGTTCTACATTCTTTTTCAGTCTGCCGGTATAGATAATCTGGTCTGCGACGTAGTGGTTTATTGACTGTTTAACTCAAGAATATGCTGAGAAGCACTTTCCCATCCAATGATAGCAGTTTTGCGTGTATTGCCCCACATATATCCACCAAATGTACCAGACGATTGTATCACACGATGACAGGGTATTAAAAAAGCCACGGGGTTACTTCCTATTGCCGTCCCTACTGCTCTTGAAGCCCCTGGTGAATTGATTTTTTGTGCTATCGATCCATATGTAGTAAGTCTTCCAACAGGCACCTTCAGTAAGGTCTCCCAAACTTTGAGCTGAAAGTCTGTTCCTCTTAGGTGAAGCTTTATTTTACTGAGTTTTGTCCAGTCGTGCTGAAAAAAAAGTAGTGCATTTTGCTGATGTGCATCTGGTTGCTGCCTGAAAACGGCGTTGGGAAATTTAGTCCTTAAACTATCCACTGCCACTAATTCATCTTCTTCAAATGCCATATAACATATGCCCCTTTCTGTAGAAGCTATAATCATATGACCAAAAGGGCTATCCGCGAAATTGTAATTAATATTCAGGTTCTGGCCACCATTTTTATACTCTGCAGGGGTCATTCCTTCTATACTTACAAATAGATCATGTAACCGGCTGGTGCCAGATAGTCCAGTTTCATACGCTGCTTCAAAAAGCGTAACCTTATTTTCTTTAAGCAGCTTTTTGGCGTATGCTGTGCTGATATATTGGAGGAACTTTTTTGGTGTGGTGCCAGCCCATTCGGCAAAAAGCTTTTGAAAATGAAATGGACTAAGATTTACGTGTGCTGCAATCTCTTCCAAGCCCGGCTGCTCTTTAAAGTGGGTTTTGATATAATCAATTGCCTTTGCAATTCTGTTGTAATTGATCTCTTCCTGTTGTTTCATCGTATACTATTATACAACAAAAGTAGGCTACTTCTTTTAAATGCGAAATCCGATTCTTGCGTTCTTTTAATTAACGGTGTTACAAAGCGTATTTCATAAAGTACTGTTACAGGAGAGCCAGGGTGATGAAATACAATATAGTGAAAACCGGATATTGTTCATATTGCTTGCGCAGGAAAGAAAGCGCGGCTACCATGTGGTTTTCCACTGTGTTTTGCGATAGGTTAAGCTCTTTGGCGATATCTGCGTAGCTCATGTCGTGCTCCCGGCTTAGCACAAAAACTTTACGGCGCTGCGGGCTCAGTGCAGCTAATTGATCCCTGTAGGTTTTTTCCATCTCCTTCGCCATTATCACATTATCTGCACTTTCTTCTGCATGGAATGCATCCTGATGAAAAGCGTTTATATCCACCGTTACTATTTTATTTTTTCGAAGGTAGCTGATGGACGTATTGTGCATTGCACGGAATAGATATGAAGATAGTTCGCCTTTTACTTCAAGGGTATGCCTTCTTTCCCAAATGTTATACAGCAGTCCGATTGCCAGTTCTTCTACAGTAGAGCGGTCTTTAAGATAACGCATACCTAACTTATACAATTTAGGTGCATACAAATCGAACAGCATATTGAAAGCACGAAAATCGTCCTTTTTACATAATTGCAGTAAATCGTTATCATTTAATTCCTGAACAACCTGAACCATTTGTACACCTGTCTGTTGAGATGGGACAAACTTAGTAACGCAAGGTAAGGCAGGAATTAACTGTGTGTTAACTTATCGTTAGCCGTGTAAAAATGTAGTGTGTTCAGCATGAATTTACGTTGTTTCTATCAATCATTTCCCAACTTGATTGATTGGCCTAAAGCGTAGTGCACTCCAGGTATCATTGATGGAAATTGCGGTTACAGTCGTGATGCCGTAATCCTCCGCCACATTGCGGATAATATCTCTATTGATGTCAGTTTTAATTTTGGAAGTGCCCTTTTGATAAGCGAACCATAAAACGCTATCTGGACGTATAAATGATAGCTGGTTTTGTAAAAAATCTACGAAGACGCTTTTCGAATAAATGAACACCAAAGTATTTTCATTTTTTTTGTCCCTGTCTAATGAATCGTTGAATCCCAATTCACTGATTTCGGCGCTTAACTCGTTAGGGGCATTGATTATTGTCCCTTTGTCTTTGAATTTAAATTTGCCCAGAATCTCTTTCATCATTTGTTATTTTAAGATTATCATCAGTTGTCGACTAGATTAAAAGTAACAAATAAAGATGTTCCTCTCAAGCAGATTTTTTTGAATTGAAAAAGAACGGCTCTTAGGACGTCCAGCACATTTGTTAACAGGCTGAAAACGGTTTCTCTATAACGTTATATATCATTGCTATCCAGGAACTGAACGTGTCAGCGGGGTGATCTATTTGTCGCTTGCAGTGATCAGCTTGAATGGAAATCTATATTTATACGGCACTGCCTATTAATTTTGGCATAATTTTCGTACTTTTGCAGCATAATGGTTGGAAAGGATTAGTTGACCACACACCATTATGCGTACTGGGGCCGTTTTGGATTTGACAGGGTGGAGGTACGTATGTTAGCATGCAGTGCGTTGTACGGAGAGCACTTTAAAGAGAACGTTCACACTTTGATTGGCGAAAATAACTACGCCTTAGCTGCTTAATTTAGAATTAAATAGCTTTTGTCCTTCTGGTTGCTGCGTTTTTAGGCTAGAATCCGGGGCATCGAAATAATAACGCTGGCGATTGTAAGGTACGGTACAGTTGCGAGATAAAGTACCTAAGGAGAAAGGCAAGGTAGGTTTCCGGCCCGTCTGATCCCGAAAATAAAGTGGAAAATAAGCATGTAGAAGGCATAATTTGCCACACAACTGGACAAGGGTTCGAACCCCTTCGGCTCCACAGAGGCCTCTGAGATTATCTCAGAGGCCTTTTTTGTTATTGTTAATGTCTTGATTTAGATTGCTTTTGCGCTTATTATTCTTGATATCATCCAAGATTACTAGTACACCCAATATGAGGAGTGATATGCTTGATATGGGAATCATTCCCCAAAAAAGGCTGTCTCTTAATATTGGATCTATATCTCTTGATGTAAAAGCATAAGCTCCTCCAAATAGACTAGAGAAAATGATTAAAATTAGAATAGCCTTTATATATTTTCTCATTATAGGGACTTGATGTTTTTGAAACAAAAGTCTTCATAGTATATCCTGGCTTTGCAAAAAGATGCTTGGTACAATAAATCTATCTGTGATGAAGACAGATCACCTGTTTATAAAATGATTTCTCCGTACTTTTCCAGATTAGTCAGCTTATTTAAGCTCAAGTGCTTCTTCAAAATACTTGTGAAACTTCATTGATAAAGATTCATTTTTGAACTTAACAATAGTACTTGAACTATCAAAGCAAATTAATTCAATCTTTGCGTCTGGGTGCTGAAAGTTTCCTTTCTTCCAAACAAGCTTGTTTAAATCTGCATAGGGTAAATGATCTGTATCGACATGTATTTTTATATTACTTGGTATTGATAAAAATACTCCAAATAGAAATTGAATATCAATGTCCAGCAACTGCATAAACTGCTCATTAGAAAGAATAAAATGATCTTCTTCAAAATTAATTGACAGGTTGGCATCAGTAAATGCTATGTAATCCAAACCCGAGACTAACCAGTCAAGGTCTCCAATGTCATCTATGATGGGTTTAAGAATTTCTTTTAAATAAGTATGGTATCTGAATTTATCGGTGTTTCTGATTTCCCAATCCATGATAGTTTTTTTTATTAAAATATTTGTGAGCCATCAAGGCTATTGTAACACAATTCCTATACATGATAATTAGTTATCGCTCGCGTTGCTGAATGATTAAGCTCATCCTTTGATGTGCTTTCTGAATTTATAAAATTTCATTACCAGCATCAAACAATTCATGTAACTTTTGCTGCAACAATTTTTTATCTGGCAACTGCGTTTGATACTCTGCAACCATTGTTGGAGACAGACTTCTGCTTAGCGCATATTCTACTACTTCATTATCCTTGTCTTTGCATAATAGGATTCCTATACTCGGATTTTCATTTTGCTTTTTAACATCTCTGTCAAGTGCTTCCAAATAAAAATTTAGTTTTCTCAGATGTTCTGGTTTAAACTTGTCGGTCTTCAATTCAAATGCTACCAGACACTGCAATCCTCTATGATAGAATAGTAAATCAAGATAGAAATCGCTATTCCCAACCATTACTTTATACTCTTCGCCAATAAAGATAAAATCCCTACCTAACTCCAGAATAAAGGTTTTCATTTGTTTGATCAACCCTTTTTGTAATTCACTTTCACTAAATGGCTCGGATAGATTCAAGAACTCAAATACATAGCTGTCTTTAAAACTATTAATCTCAGGATAGGTTTCTCTCAGCACCGTTGAGACTTTTGAATTTCCTATCATAGTTCTTTCAAATACCCCAGATGTAATCTGGCGTTCAAGTTCTCTAAAACTATAGTTCTAATTTTTAGCCAGTTTTAGATAGAATTCTCTTTCTTCAGTAGTTTTACATCTTGAGAATATGGATAAATTATGTGACCAGCTTATTTCTCTCAACAGTGTTGAGAGTATTGGCGAATCTTTATAGCTCTCGTAAAACTGCTTCATTCTCCAAAGGTTTTTGTTAGAAAATCCTTTAAATCGGGCTCATTTCGATCTAAGTATTTGGCCAATTCTTGTCAGATTTAAACAGAATGTGCTCATTACGTTGAACATAGCCAAGTTGGTTTGTTACAATTCTGGAATTGCCTATATTAAAATCTGGCGTATTGATATGATGATGGCCATATATCCAATAATCCGGATTCATATGCGTAATCAGATCGAACAATTCAACAGCAAATGCCTCACTAATTAAACTTCCTTTATATAACTTAGGATACTGATAATAGGTAGGTACGTGATGGGTAACCACAACTTTTTTTAAATCAGGTTCTGAAACGTCTAGTTCCCGTTTGATGAATTCCAGGCTTGTTTGGTGGAGATCATTATATTGTTGATACGAAAATCGGTGCCCATTATATTTTATGAGACGGAAATCATTCATACTATTTTCGATATCCCATTGTCGCTGTTCACTTATTTTAGTCCATAATGTTGAGAAAATGATTTTTGCAACGTCAGTTTTAAGTGACCAATTATTTACCAGACTAACATTACTTCGAATTTTCTCACAAAAAGATGGAGCTTTCAAGCCGATGTCATAATGATAATACTCATGATTGCCAGGAATCCAGTAGGTCTGTTCAAAATTATTGGCTAGGTAATCAAAGAAATCTTTATGCTTCTCTAAAAGGATAAAGGGAAGAAGATCACCTGCTATCACCAAAATATCTCCAACAGGCAAAATAGGGTTGGCTCTGATATAACTTTTATTTTCCGGGAACTCAAGATGTAGGTCTGAAACGTATTGTAACAACATATATTTATGGGTAAAAATTAAACAGCCTCAATCGTTATTGATTTACTTTTATTCTATTAGATTTTTCTTTAATAAAATGAAAATAAAAAGCTATATAAATTACTTTAAATATTGTTAATAGAAAATAATTGTTCTTTAATGGTGGTTGATGATGTTTTTGGTTTTTCAAATATGATATATTATGCGTTGAGAAAATCCCCACTATTATTTCACCGAACTGGGGGTCGTCACCTCTTTGCCAATAATCACATTGTTAAACACTATCTGTTCCGCATTTGTAAAACTTATCCCATTCGTACATGAATCGATCTTTACATTTGAAAAATGAATGTTAGACACCTTTTTGTTTGGATATCCCTGAATTACCAGCCCGGCATGAGATGCTGATTTAAATTTCAGGTTTTCTATAAATACATCCCGGATGTCTGTTTCAAAACCCTTTCCTTCATTGTGGTAAGAAGAAGTGATAAATACACCATCTTCAACATCCCCAAACTCCACATTATTTATGTAAATATCCCTTATAAAACCTCCGCGATCAGCATTCGATTTTAAATAAATACCCCGTTTGCAGTATCCACCATAGCCACAGTTTTCTACAAACACATTTTGTACACCTGCCGACATTTCACTGCCGATCACTACTCCATGCAAACCTTTAAACCTACAGTTGCGTATAATGATGTTTTCAGAGCTTACAGCAGTTTTTCTGCCTTCATGATCCCTTCCTGCTTTAATTGCAACATTATCATCTGCATTATTGAAGTCAATATCTTCTATCAATATGTTTTTAGAATATTCAGGATCAAAACCATCATTGTTTTTATTGAATGCATTAAACTTCACCTTCCTTGCCGTAATATTTTCAGATCTTAAGAAGTGAACCGTCCAGAATGGCGAATTGGAAAGGGTCACCCCCTCAATAAGTATATTTTTACACTCGAAGAATTGAATCAGTTGTGGCCGTAAATAGTGTCCTTCGCCAAACAAACGCTGTTTTACCGGTATGTCCTCATGGTTCATCTTTCTGCTCAGTTGCTGGGCTGGCTTCTGGAGGTCGTACCATTTGCTAAAACCTTCTTTGCCATTTCCATCTATTGTCCCTTCGCCAATTATAGCTACGTTCTTCACCTGGTAAGCATAGATCAGCGGGCTGTAGTTATATACAAATGTACCCTCCCAACTTGTAGGTACAAGAGGAAGGTAATGCATTGGATTAGTGCTAAAAACAAGTTTGGCGCCTTTTTCCAGTTCAATACAGGTATTTTCCACCAGGTGAATTGGCCCGTTAAGCAGATAGATACCTGAAGGAACAACAATTTTGCCTCCCTTCTTGTCTTTACATGCTTTCAATGCTTTGTCAAATGCTGGTTTATTGTCTGTTATCGAGTCGCCTTTGCCACCAAAATCTGTTATTGGCAGAATGTTGGCCGAAATCTTTGGAGGGACAATATTTTTCAGGATTTCGTCCCTTTTCTCGACCCGGGACAATTTTTTGGAACCAGCCGGTTTACATGCGAAAAAACAAATCGCGCTTAATATAAGGGCAGAGTACAACTTCATTGTGGTTTTGCTATAAATTCGTTACGCTCATCTAACGACGTGGAAATCTTAAAGATAGTACAATATTTCAGCTTCATACTGGCGATCTTGATTCAAATGTCTGAAATTTCGTATCAATCATGTTATTTTGAACGTTTTAAATCCAGATATCACAGACTAAAGATTTCTGGATATACATACATCTATAAATGAATAAACAAAAAACTTGGTTTATCACTGGTGCCTCCAGTGGTTTCGGAAAAGAGTTGGCACAATTGGCATTGGAAAACGGTGACCGTGTAATAGCAACCTTTCGCAAAGAAGATCAACTGCAATCCTTCCTGAGCAAATATCCTGAAAATGCATATGGCCACTTGTTAGACGTAAGTGATTTCCGGCAGGTAACTGCTGTAACAGATAAGGTGACTTCAGAATTTGAACGCATCGATGTAGTGGTGAACAGCGCAGGTTATGGCTTTGTCGGAGTAATAGAAGAAACCAGTTTGGAAGAAGCGCAGGAGGTCATGAACACCAATTTCTATGGTACCTTGGCAATAACTAAGGCATTTTTACCTTTTTTAAGAAAACAAAAATCAGGACATATTATCCAAATTTCCTCTTCCGCGGGTTTTGCAGCCGTCCCAAGTGTAGGTATTTATGCAGCGAGCAAATTTGCAGTTGAAGGGTTTACTGAAGCATTAGCTGCGGAGATGAAACAGTTTGGGGTAAAAGTGACTATTGTGGAACCGGGCGCGTTTCGTACTGAGTTTATGAAGGGAATTGGTGCTGCAGCGAGTCCCGCACAAGAATATGAGGCTTCCGTTGTCACGATGAAAAGTTCTTTTGAAAGTTTTCACGGTCAACAGGATGGGGATCCGATGAAAGGCGCAGCTGCCATTATCGAAATAGTTGAGAGCAATAATCCGCCACTGCGTTTGGTATTAGGAAAAGATAGTTTTGATCTGATCCATCAAAAGCTTGCACAGGTTAAAGAAGAACTCAAATTGTGGACGCACCTCAGCCTGGGAACCAAGGTTGATTAATTTTTGATATTATTAATAGTTCATTGATATAAACTAAAAGGGCACCGTTTTTACGATGCCCTTATTATATTTGAATATACTTATTAGTGTTTTAGATCAAACCTGTCCAGGCTCATCACCTTAGTCCAGGTAGCCACAAAGTCATTCACAAATTTATCCTCGCCATCTGCGCTTGCATAAACTTCAGCAACAGCCCTCAATTCTGAGTTTGAACCAAAAACGAGGTCTGCACGCGTACCCGTCCATTTAATATCACCTGTTTTACGGTCACTTCCTAAATACACTTCTTTATCGTCAGATACAGCCTGCCATTTCGTATTCATGTCAAGCAGGTTTACAAAAAAGTCGTTGGTGAGCACCCCCGGGCGTGAAGTAAACACCCCGTGTTTAGATTCATCAAAATTGGTACTTAATACCCGCAGGCCACCTATTAATACAGTTAACTGTGCTGCAGTAAGTGTAAGCAAATGTGCTTTATCAATCAATAACTCTTCAGTTGAAACCGGTGATTTCGAGTTACGGTAGCTCCTAAAACCATCTGCTGCGGGCTCCAGGTAACTAAACGATTCTGTATCTGTTTGCTCCTGCGAAGCATCCATACGTCCTGGGGTAAAAGGAACTGAGATGTCTTTCCCTGCGTCGCGCGCGGCTTTTTCTACCGCTGCAGAACCCGCTAACACAATAAGGTCGGCAATGGAAACTTTCTTGCCCTCAACTTGTGTATTGTTGAATTCTGTTTGAATGCCTTCAAGTACGTTGAGTACTTTTTGCAATTGCACCGGGTTATTTACCTGCCAGTATCTCTGTGGCGCAAGGCGAATTCGGGCTCCATTGGCGCCGCCGCGTTTGTCGGACCCTCTGAATGTTGATGCTGAGGCCCATGCTGTAGAAACAAGTTCAGAAACGCTTAAGCCAGATTCCAGCACCTTGGCTTTTAGCGCTGCAACGTCACTATCATTAATCAATGTATGATCAACTGCAGGAATTGGGTCCTGCCATAATAATTCTTCCTGTGGCACATCTGGTCCGAGGTATCGTGCAATTGGGCCCATATCCCGGTGTGTCAATTTATACCAGGCACGTGCAAAAACATCTGCAAAATCTTCAGGATTTTCCAAAAAGCGGCGTGAAATCTTTTCATAAACTGGATCAACCCTTAGGGCAAGATCCGTTGTAAGCATCGTTGGCAGGTGCTTTTTTGAACTGTCATATGCATCAGGAATAATAGCTTCTGTAGTCTTGGCAACCCACTGGTGTGCACCACCCGGGCTTTTGGAAAGTTCCCATTCAAAGCCAAAAAGGTTTTCAAAGAAGTTATTGCTCCATTGTGTTGGCGTAGTAGTCCAGGTTACTTCAAGTCCGCTGGTAATCGTATCTGCACCTTTACCAGAACCATAACTGTTGTTCCAGCCAAAGCCCTGTAATTCTACATCAGCAGCTTCCGGCTCTTTGCCTACATGGTCAGAAGACGCTGCACCGTGTGTTTTACCAAACGTATGGCCACCCGCAATTAAGGCAACCGTTTCTTCATCGTTCATTGCCATACGGCCAAACGTGTCACGGATATCTTTTGCAGATGCAGCAGGGTCTGGATTACCGTCCGGCCCTTCAGGGTTTACGTAAATCAGCCCCATGTGTGCAGCTGCCAATGGTTTTTCGAGGTTACGGGAGTGGATATCGCCATCAGCATTTTCATCAGAAACCAATATGCCATGATCTTCCTGCGCACCTGGCGAACCGTGTGCATAACGCTCATCATTTCCCAGCCAGGTAGTTTCAGAGCCCCAGTAAACAGATTCATCCGCTTCCCATGCATCTTCACGGCCGCCTGCAAAACCGAAGGTTTTAAATCCCATTGATTCCAGCGCAATATTGCCGGTTAATATGATCAGGTCGGCCCATGATATTTGATTTCCATATTTTTGTTTAATCGGCCAGAGTAATCTGCGTGCTTTATCAAGGCTTACGTTATCAGGCCAGCTGTTCAGCGGCGCAAAACGTTGAAGTCCTGCTCCAGCTCCTCCACGTCCGTCGCCTACACGGTAAGTTCCCGCACTGTGCCACGCCATGCGGATAAACAATCCGCCGTAATGTCCAAAATCTGCTGGCCACCAGTCCTGCGAATCTGTCATGAGCGCGTGAAGGTCTGTTTTCACCGCTTCAAGGTCCAGGCTGTTAAATGCTTCCGCATAATTAAACTTTTCGCCCAACGGATTTGACAACGAGGAATTCTGACGAAGGATATTTAGCTTCAACTGGTTGGGCCACCAGTCATTGTTCCGGGTGCCACCGCCGCCAACATTGTGTTTCATGCTGCCATTGTGAAATGGGCATTTACTGATGTCATTTGATTCTTTGTCCATATGTATAAGTTTATATTTGAAAACGTACCAGTGTCCCATAATTTGGGAACTCATATAAATTTAGGATAATAGATGGATTAATCACAATCATTTATTTCTATGCTGAATAGCTAAAATCTATATCATGCATGTCTTCAGTTAAATTTTATCTATCTCTTTTTTACTGATGGGTTCCGCAAAATCATAAAGATATGCCCACCTGAAAATAATTATAAAATAAATCAAATTGCATTGGTGGTAACACTTGCTTTCTGCGACATACCATTAGAAGCACACACCACTCATGCAGGCTGAAGATAAAAAGTTATTAGAAAAGTTTCTCTACGGAACGTGTACCGCTGAAGAGATTCATTGGGTACAGGAACTGTTAACACAGGCAGATAATGATATAGTATTACAGGAACTCACGCTGCGGGAGTGGAACGAACCATCAAATTCTGATGTGCAAATGGACGTAATCATGGCCAGCTGGAAGCAGAAACTGCATTCACGCATTGCTGATGCAGAGGATCAAACACCTGCTGATTATCAAACACCTGCAGAGGATCATACAGCTAAAGTACACGAGTTTATCCTGTCTTTTACTGCAAAGGATGGGCACATCCCAACCGGGATACTTACTTCAAAATAACATCTTTTCCTTAACAGGTTCTTTAAATGGTATCCCCACTATTGGGGATACCATTTAAAGAACTATTTGCATTATCTTTGCGCCAAACTGATTGCGCATTGTCCGACCATGCTAATCTTCTTTTGGATAGTTATAAATCTTTTGTCTATCCACCTTCTTCTATATACTTAAAGAGAAAATCTGGCTATGATCAAATGGATTTGCTTATGCTGTCTTAATATTATTCTGCTCTGTCAAACGGTGATGGGACAAAATTTTAATCCCTTTTTCAAGACTATAAGTACAGGAAACGGACTGTCACATAAAAAGGTGAATGCAATTTTACAGGATAAAAGAGGCTTCCTTTGGTTTGGAACTGAAGACGGACTGAACCGCTATGATGGTAGATATATCACATCATTTAAAAGTTTACCCAATGTAACTTCTTCTATTTCAGGAAATATCATCACCGATCTGCATGAAGATAAATCGGGTATTCTCTGGATCGCCACCTCTGATGGAGGGATTTCCAGTTACGATTACCGCTTACCCTCATCGAAACAGTTTACGCGATACAAGCATAATCCGCATGATCCAAAAAGTCTGCCCGAAAATGGTATCAGTAAGATAACAGAGGATAACCGGGGCAATCTTTGGCTGGCTACAGCAGGAAGTTATGCCGTAAGGTTCAACAAGAAAACCAAACGGTTTGATACTCCGGTTACCAAAGGCACAAGGGCAGTATTGTCATTAATGATGAACGGTGATACCTTAATGGTTGGCCGTGCTGGCGGCGGACTAATGAAAATCAATACTAAAACACTGGCTTACAGCGAAGATCTGCGTTATGACG
>Ga0247816_10000216_pt1 | contig 35444 bp, 35 predicted proteins | sample UWRJL209509C1_FD_179930 | JGI IMG/M metagenome (GOLD analysis project Ga0247816, IMG submission 179930) | Plant litter microbial communities from Arlington Agricultural Research Station in Wisconsin, United States - UWRJ-L209-509C-1 | ecosystem: Environmental > Terrestrial > Plant litter >...
GATTTGGTAAAGGAACAAATTAAAATCGCACGCGGTGAAGTCCTTTCCTATACTCAGGCAGATCTTAAGATTAGTGGCCATGCAATTGAGTTAAGGGTGTATGCAGAAGATCCTGAGCAAAATTTCATGCCGGATATCGGAACCTTAAAAACTTACAATACACCTAAGGGAAACGGTGTGCGTGTAGATGACGGCTTTGAAGAGGGAATGGAAATCCCGGTTTACTACGATCCAATGATTGCTAAACTCATTGCCTACGGTAGTAATAGAGATGAGGCTATTGCAAGAATGCTCCGCGCAATAGCAGAATATGACATTACTGGCATCCAAACTACATTGAACTTTGGTAAATTTGTAATGGAACACGAGGCCTTTGTCTCCGGAAATTTTGATACACATTTTGTAGCTAAGTATTTCCGACCAGGAATACCAGAAGCGGGAGACGAAGATGAAGCGCTGATTGCAGCTGTTATAGCTTTGCAGCAGTTGAAGAAAAGCAGGGGTGCGCTTGGCGCCACGGTGTTTGATGAAAAACAAAATAACTGGTTGAGGAACCGGAAGAAATATTAACAAAATATGTTTACAGGGATTATAGAAACATTTGGAACGGTTAACAACGTAGTTGAAGAAGGTACTAATATTCATTATACTATTGAGTCCAGCTTGAGTAATGAACTAAAAATAGATCAGAGTGTGGCCCATAATGGCGTATGCCTTACTGTGGTTGGGCTTACAGATCGTACACATACTGTCACTGCAATACAGGAGACGCTGGAAAAAACAAATCTCAAATACCTTGCAAAGGGTCTGCGGGTAAATCTTGAACGTTGTATGCAGATGAACGGCAGGCTGGACGGGCACATTGTACAGGGCCATGTAGACCAGACTGCAATATGTATCAAGAGAGAAGAATTGGACGGGAGCTGGGAGTACCGCTTTAAATATGAGGGAGGAACAGGAAATGTGACTGTTGAGAAGGGTTCTGTTTGTGTGAACGGTATCAGTCTTACAGTAGTAAATTCTGCCAGTGATGAATTCTCTGTATTTATCATTCCTTATACGTTTGAGCATACCAATCTGCAGGAGGTAAATGTTGGCGACACTGTAAATTTGGAATTTGATATTATTGGCAAATATGTAGCAAGGCTGCTTCAAAAGTAATCATTTAAGTTCTTCCTAATGCTGGCATGCAATTACTGGCAGGATAATTGGTTAGTTACTGATAGTAATTAATTAGGAAATTAAAATTTAATGATATGGATACTTTAAAGAAGTTTGAATTGATGGAGAAAATTGTAAGAGAATTAGAAGACTTACAACACTCGCAGCAAGCAATTATTCAAAAGATAGGAAAAATTGAAGTAGATAACATTGAACTGAGTGATAAAAGACTTGATCAGGATCTTCCGGATATGCACCAACGCGTTGCAGACAACCTAGATACAATTGTTGGAATATTGGAGTATTTTGCAGATAAAACGCAAAACTTTGGTAACAAAAATAATGTAGAGGCTCTGAAAGAACAGCAAATAATCGACGAAGCTACAGGCCACTAAGACATATAAAGAACCCCTCTCGAGGGGTTTTTTAGTATAGTTAACTGTGTAAATCAGCTCGAAAGATCGATTTTTCCATGAATATGGATTGATTATTGCGATTAAAACATATTGGTGGAATATTATTTATAGTTTTGTCCGGAATCATAAATTACAATTCAGTATATGAAAAAAATCATACTATCAGCTTTTTTGATCTGCTTTAGTGCAGTGGCATTCAGTCAAATATTGCCATCGTTCCAGTTTGGTATCAAAGGTGGTACGAATCTGTCGAAGTTAACAACAGACAATACATTAAGCAGCGATAACCGTTCTGGTTATTATGCGGGGGTTTGGGCGCGTATTGGTGCAGCGGGAATACATTTCCAGCCAGAGCTATATGTTGCCGGTAAAAACACCACATTACAGAATGATGCAGGATTTGAAAATAAAGTTAGGTTCACAAGTGTGGATGTACCTTTATTGATTGGTACAAAAATCGGTGCTGCTGGTATTGGTTTACGTTTTAATACAGGTCCAGTTGTTTCCTTCATTCTTGATGATAAACAATCATTTGGTGATGCAACAGGGAATGTGTTCAGAGGCGATTTTAAAAATCAGGCGATTGCCTGGCAATTTGGAACGGGATTTGATTTTGGCAAATTGGGATTGGATCTGAGATATGAGACAGGTTTGTCCAAAATCGGAAAATCTGGCTACGATGACACTAGATTAAATTTATTCACACTTGGACTTGCGTTAAGGCTTTTCTAAGATCGTATATCGTTTTAGCAAATTAAAAGGGTAATCCAGACAGGATTATCCTTTTTTTTGGCGTTAAATTTGCTGATTTATTAGTCTTCACTAACTCCTGAACCGCTATGAATATCAAAGAATTATTATTAAACGGAACCAGTTTTTTATTGCTGATGAAACAGTACGCTATCGACATTGCTGACATTAAAATTCAGGACGAAGATGTGTTAACCGGCCAGTTTATTAAACACCCGCCGGTATCCAGAGAGAGCATATGTATAGAAGGCAAGAATAAAGAAGGGATAATAAATTTCTTTGGCACTTTGCACTATAACCTGCTTAATCAGTTAGCGGTATTTGAAATGCATGGATTTGAACAGTCAGCTGTACAAGACATCAACTAAATGTTATTAAACCTCCTTGATCTCATAATTGAACGCCCCTTTAATGGGGCGTATGGGAGTTTCTTTGGCATCACTCAATACTTTCACGAAGCAGGCGCCAAAGTAGAAGATGAATGAGGAATAGAAAACAAAAAGCATGATCAGTACGATTGATCCGGATGCACCATAGATATTGCCGATGTTACTCAAGGGTAATGCGATCCGCAGGATATATTTTCCTAATGTGAACAATATACCCGTTAGTAAACCACCTCTTAGTGCGGATTTCCATGTGGGCCTGCCACTGGTCAGAAATCTGAACAATACGGTAAACCATGTAGTTACGATGCCAATAAAAAGCACCTGATTAAGTATACTAAGGAAGACCCTTCCCGCTGAGGGTGCTGCGGTATTGATATAGGGGCCGATAAATGCCTGTATACTATCTGTGAGTATACCTACAAAAAACAACATTCCTGCCACCATAATAATCACAAACGACCTTGCACGGATTTTGAGTTTGAACATAAAACCTGAATGCTCCTTTATTCCAATAGACCAGATCTGATCCATTGAGTTTTTTATCACCGCAAAAAGGGTAGTGGCTACAAAAAGAAAGAAAACAAAACTAATCAGCGTTGCGTACCATTGATGGTCCATACCCCTGATGTTTCTGAGTGTCTGCCTGATCTGGGCAGTACTGCTTTCATCTAAAATATTGGAAAGGCGTTCAAATATCCTGGTTACCAATATCTTCCGGTCAATAAAAAAGCCGAACAGCCTGATGAGTATCAATAGAATAGGTGGCAATGCAAAGTTGGTAAAAAAAGCTGTGGCCCCAGCCAGTCTGAGCGGGTCATTTTTTTGAAACAACTTAAAAGCAATGCCGAGATGAACCGCAAATACCTGAATTCTTTGAAAAATATTGCCCGACATGCCTCTATTATTGCAGATGATTTTCGAAAGTACTTAAATTATTCCATTGATGGCAATAGAAATAAAAAAACCGTTCTGATCATCAGAAATGATCAGAACGGTTGAGGCTATAAATTAAAGTGATCTTTCGGGACTATAAATTTCCCCGCAACTCCTGCTCACGTTCCAGTGATTCAAAGAGTGCCTTGAAATTGCCGGCGCCAAATGATTGGGCCCCTTTACGTTGAATAATTTCAAAAAATAGGGTCGGGCGGTCCTGAACAGGTTTAGTGAATATCTGTAACAAATAACCTTCTTCATCATGATCAACCAAAATACCCAGTTCCTGTAATGGTGCGATATCCTCATCAATATGACCAACCCTTTCCAGTAAAGTTTCATAGTAGGCACGTGGAGGAGGGCTCAGGAATTCTACACCACGTTTTTTCATTTCCCTAACGGTACTGATGATATCATGCGTAGCGACAGCTATATGCTGAACGCCTTCACCTTCATAGAATTCCAGATATTCTTCGATCTGCGATTTCTTTTTGCCTTCCGCCGGTTCGTTGATTGGAAATTTAACATACCCGTTCTTGTTACTCATCACCTTACTCATCAGTGCAGAGTATTCGGTATTGATTTGTTTATCATCAAATGACAGGATGTTTTTAAAGCCCATCACATCTTCATACCATTTAACGGCTTCGTCCATCCTGTTCCATCCAACATTCCCTACGCAGTGGTCTATGTAAAGAAGTCCTGTACTACCTGGCTGATAACCACCTTCAGTGGCAACATATCCGGGCATAAAAGCTCCGGTATAATTTTTTCGCTCTACAAATAAATGCACCGTCTCACCATACGTATATATTCCTGCTGTGCGAACCTCACCAAATTCATCCGTTAAGGTTTGTGGTTCCTGATAGGAGCGGGCACCACGTTTAACGGTTTCTTCGTAAGATTTATAGGCGTCATCTACCCAAAGGGCCAGGATTTTCACCCCATCTCCATGTTTTTTAATGTGCTCCATAATTGCGCCGTCAGACTTAAGCGGCGTGGTCAATACCAGTCTGATTTTGCCCTGTTGCAATACGTAGGATGCCCTGTCCCTTAATCCCGTTTCCGGACCTGCATAGGCAACACAATTAAAGCCGAAGGCAGTTTTATAAAAATGTGCAGATTGTTTTGCATTTCCTACATACATTTCCACATGGTCTGTCCCGTTTAATGGAAGGAAATCCAGTGTTGAGGTGTCTTTTTCTACAAATTGAGTTTGCATGGTGTTTTGTTTTTTAATGTTTTCTGATGGATATTATTATTCTATGTTGATCTGCCAGCTTTTATGATAGCTTTCGTCCTCAATACGTACAGCATCTTCTGTGAGCATGAGGGGGCGGAAAGGGTCTATCATTACAGCCAGTTCTTCAGTTTTTTCTTTGCCAATTGATTTTTCAACTGTACCGGGGTGTGGGCCGTGCGGGATTCCGCCGGGATGAAGTGTAATCTGGCCTTTTACAACACTTTTCCTGCTCATGAAATCTCCATCTACATAATAGAGCACCTCGTCACTGTCTACGTTACTGTGGTTATATGGTGCTGGAATTGATAGGGGATGGTAGTCGTATTTGCGTGGAACAAAGGAGCAGATCACAAAATTGTGCCCCTCAAATGTCTGATGCACGGGTGGTGGTTGGTGGAGCCGGCCGGTGATAGGTTCAAAATCATGTATGGAGAAGGCCCATGGATAGTGAAAGCCGTCCCATCCTATAAAATCAAATGGGTGGGTACCGTAGGTGTAAGGGTATATTAGTCCTTGTTTTTTGATCAGCACCTTGAACTCGCCAGTCTCGTCATTTGTTTCCAGATCGGCGGGACGTCTGATGTCCCTTTCACAGTAGGGTGAATGTTCCATGAGCTGTCCGTATTCATTTCTGTACCTTTTAGGAGAGCGTATGGGGCTAAAGCTTTCAACGATAAAGAGCCTGTTTTGGTCTGAGTCAAACTCCATCTGATAAATCGTTCCTCTTGGTACCACAAGGTAATCGCCATAGGCAAAACGGATTTTGCCGAATCCGGTTTTCAATGTGCCCGATCCTTCGTGGATGAAAATAACTTCATCGGCCTGGCTGTTTTTGTAAAAGTAATCTGTCATAGATTTTCTGGGCGCTGCCAGAACAATATGCAGGTCACTGTTTACCAGTACTGGTTTTCTGCTTTTCAAGTAATCATCCTCTGGAGCAATGTTAAAGCCAATCAGCGAGGTGTGTTTCAGGTGTTTTTCCCGTGCGATTTTTGGTTCTACCGAATAGGGCTCGCCCAGGGATTTGACAATGGTTGGGGGATGACAGTGATAGACAAGCGAGTAGAGGCTTGAAAAACCTTCTGTGGATACCAGTTCCTCTGCATAGAGTTCGCCGTTTGGTTTACGGAAAACGGTGTGCCTTTTGGGCGGGATGGTACCTAAGGTATGATAAATAGGCATAACTTTAGGATTATATTGGTTAAAATATCGGATGTACAGAAGGGCGAAAGCGCTAACTGTGCGAATGCTTAAGGGAAAAGCTTAAATGGAATATTGCGCAAATATGAGCTTTGAAAGCATAGCATACCTGAACGAAGCCAAAACCTGGCTTGCGATGCGTTCCTGATATTTTAGGCAGCTGTTTGTCATATTGCGTGTGCTAATTTAAGAATTAAATCAGCAGTAATCAAAATTATCCTTACATTCTAATTGTTGTTGATTTAATCATATTCCCGCCAAATTCTCTAGCTTTGATATCAGATCACAGTAAAAGAGCACCAAACATAAACGATATATGAAATTAGTATCCTATAAAACAGAAGACAGGGAACACTTAGGTGTTTTCGTGAACGGTCACATTTATAACCTCAATTCATGCGACAAGCAAATACCTAATGACATGAGCTCTTTCTTAAACGATGCTGATGTACTTATGGAACGCGCCCTGGCGATTGATAAAAAGATAAAGTCGGGAGAGATTGAACCAAAAGAGGAAGCATTTTATGAAGTTATTGCACCTGTTCCGCATCCTTCTTCATGTCGTGACGGCTATGCTTTTCGTCAGCATGTTGCTGCGGCGCGCCGAAACCGAAAGGTTGATATGATTGCGGAATTTGACCAGTATCCGATTTTTTATTTTACCAATCATAATGCCATTAGTGGCCCCGGTGAAATAGAGTGTATGCCAGACCATTTTCAGAAACTTGACTTTGAACTGGAAGTTGCTGTGGTTATCGGAAAAAAGGGTAGAAATATTATCGCTGCAGAAGCAGATCAATACATCGCAGGCTATATGATAATGAATGATATGAGTGCCAGAACACTGCAAATGGAAGAGATGCTACTCAATCTTGGGCCGGCGAAAGGTAAAGATTTCTCTACCGCAATTGGTCCCTGGCTGGTAACTCCTGATGAACTGGAAGCTTATAAAACTGCAGCTAAAGATGGGCATACAGGAAATGCCTATAACCTTGCGATGACCTGTACGGTGAACGGTATACAAGTTTCCGCAGGTAACATGGCCGATATGGACTGGACCTTTGCCGAAATTATTGAACGTTGTGCCTATGGTACAGATATTTTGCCTGGTGATGTTATTGGTTCGGGTACGGTAGGTACAGGATGTTTTCTTGAACTTAATGGTACAGGGTTATTAAATGATCCGAATTATGCCGTGCAGTGGTTGCAGGACGGCGACGTGGTAGAGATGGAAATCACGGGTCTGGGCAGGTTAAGCAATACGATCCGTAAAGCGGAAACTGATTTCTCCATCTTAGCACTAAAAAAATAATGGTCACTATTGACGTTTCAGAACTGAGCCCGGCGCAATTGCAGAACTATTTGCAATATGCAATTGCGCCGAGGCCTATATGTTTTGCCAGTACAATTGACCTTGAAGGAAATATCAATCTGAGTCCTTTCAGTTTTTTCAATATGTTTAGTACCAACCCTCCTCTATGTATATTTTCGCCGGCAAGGAGGGTACGTGATAATACAACGAAACATACACTGGAAAACATCCTGGAGGTAAAGGAATGTGTGATCAATATTGTGAACTATCCTATGGTTCAGCAAATGAGCCTGAGTAGTACGGAATATGCAAAGGGTGTAAATGAATTTGAAAAGGCGGGGTTTACAATGCTGCCCTCGGTTCTGGTGAAACCGCCACGCGTTGCGGAGGCCCCAGTGCAGCTGGAGTGTGTAGTGAAAGAGGTAATCCATCTTGGCGAAAATCCTGGTGCTGGCAACCTGATTCTAGCGGAAGTGAAACTGATTCATGTGAGTGAGGAGATTCTCGACAATGAGGGCAAGATTGATCAGGTAAAGATAGACCTGGTGGCGCGGCTTGGGGGCGACTGGTACTGCCGGGTTACACCTGATAACCTTTTTAAAGTAGCCAAGCCACTTACTACCCTGGGTATTGGAGTGGATGCTTTACCAAGTGGTGTTAGAAATTCATATGTACTTACTGGTAACGACCTTGGGAAACTTGGTAATCTCGAGGAAATTCCATCAGAGGAAGATATAGACCTTGTAAGAAATATTCCTGCTGTAAAAGAGGTATTGGATGCTACGATCGGAGATGCGGTAAACCGTCAGCGTGAACTCCACGAGCTGGCAAGGGAAATGCTCAGAAATGATGAGGTCCTGGATGCATTGAAAGTAGTATTACTGGAAAGTTAATGATTAAAGTATACTTACCGCCTTTAGCAACCGGCTCTTGTAGTAGGCGTTGAGGGTGGTAATAGTTACTCCATGTGCTTTACCTGATGTTGAGTGGATAAAGTGTATCGTATCACCTTCAATATCTGCAATAATGCCTACATGTCCAACAACACGCCTTCTTGGGTTGGTGCCAGTAAAAACGAGTACGTCGCCTACCTTGGCATTTTCTAACTTGATAGGCCTTCCTGCAACATTAAACTCGGTTGAGGACCGCGGAACGTCAAAGCCGAAGTTGTGAAATACATAACTCACAAAACCTGAGCAGTCAAAACCAATAGAAGGATTGTTGCATGCGTATTTATAAGGTACGCCAATCATTGTTTTTGCAAAGCTGATCAGCTTGCCTGCAGGTGTTTCAGGCTCAAAGTGCGAATTGAGTTTTTGCAATAAGTCCCTGTATTTTTGTGGTACAGTCTGCGCATTGCCTGAACCAGCAAAGAGGACAATAAAACATAAAAGAACAAGACTTTTTTTCATATGCTACGCCCTAAAGATATTAAAAAAAATATCAAAAGGGCAAAAGTCACATTTTAATTTATGGGGTGGTTACCGCCACAGGAAGAATCTTGCCATTGAAAAATTTGTGCCCTGTTAACGCGAAGTCAGCTACATATTTACCCATTTCGAAGGCCATTACCGGAGATTGATAACCAGGAAAAGCCGCCTCCAGCATTTCTGTCTGTGCTGATCCAAGCGCCAGGCAATTGATTTTAATACCCGTTTCCGCCAGTTCAAGTGCCAAACATTCCGTTAAGGTGTGCAGCGCCGCCTTACTGGATGAATATGCAAGCAGACCGGGGAATTTAACGCTTCCCTGAAAACCTCCCATACTCCCGATATTTACAATATGACTTCCGCTCTGCATTAGGGGAAGCAGGTTTTTAATCATATTGAAATGTCCGGTAACGTTGCTGAGAAACATTTCGTTCAGGTCATCTGCGGTGGTGTCCAGAAATGGTTTATTTATCAGTGCGCCAGCATTATTGATCAGGATGTCTACTGTTCCCAAACGTTGGGATAAAAACGGTACCAATGCTGCATAGTCGTCATTTACAATATCAAATTCAACGGGTAACAAGGTGCAATCAGGATTTATTCCGCGCGCAATTTCAAGCAGTTTTTTCAATTTATCGGCAGATCTGGCAATGCAAACTACCTTGTTTTCTGTTTTCAGGGTAAATTCTAGTGCGGCTTCAAATCCTATTCCACTGCTGGCTCCTGTTAATACGATATTCATCTTAGTCTTGTTCTGTAATTAGCTGTGTAACTGGGTTTGCAATTACATGCAGCCCATCATTTATTAGTTTTCTATGGTCGGCTTCATTTAACGCCTTCATCTCCAGGTAAATTCTTACTTCTGTTTCCAGGTCGGGAAAAGCCCCCGTATAATGTAGTATTTCAAGGATTTCTAAGGCTCCCAACCAGTCGTGCTGATGTTTTGTTTTCAATTGACCGAACAGATCCGGCAGTTGTTCCTGCTGCTTATTTGTTTCCCTGATATGCCTGATACTTTTGTAAATCTGGTGCAGTTCTGTTGTCAATGTATCAAATGTTAGTTTTACAGTTTGCTTTTCACTCACATGCGTGATTTCTTCGTAGGCGTCTTTATCAGCCGCCCCATTAAAAACCGACACAATTTTTTCACCCACAGCCATATCATACGTTCCCCATTCAGGCTGAAATAAAACATTACCATTACCCTCTTTAACCGTGCAGTCTTCAAAAACAAGCAGAATTATTTTTTCCTGGTGGCGGACGATTGATTTTAATTTGCCATTTACCCGAATACCGTTCTCAAACAGCAGTGAGGTGTTTTCTCCCGCTACCAGGCCAAAAGACTGAAGTTGTGTATCCGTGAGATCTTCTATAGCAACTGCGACACCTGCAAGTTTCCCCACCGGCGAAGAAAATCCGTCTTTATGATAGAATTTTCCATGTCCATCAAGTTGTTTACCGGCTACTGCCAATGCGGAAGGCCCGGTCGTTTTTATAAAAGTCAGTTCATTGTGCTCGTCTGTTCCCATATCGCTGAACACACCAGTTACCTGTAATCCTGAACTATAGACAGCGGTAGCGGGATTATTTGAGTCTATTGCCTTCACGATGCTTTCTGTGCCGCCTTTCCTAAATGACATTGTATCTGCAAATTGCTCAAGTACATCAATCAGGTTTTGAAATGTTTCAGTAACAAAAAGCTGCGGTTGAGTTTTTGTAATATCGTAGGCGTAGTTTAAGGTGTCTATGTTATATGGTATCTTTTTCACCGTATCCATCATGCAGCTGGCGCTTTCGCCGATCGAGGAAAGTAGACCTGCGCCGTATATTTTCGGATCAGAGAGGCTGCCGATCAACCCATATTCAACCGTCCACCAGTGTAGCCTGCTAAGCAAAGCCATTTCTGAAGGGTCACCCATATTGTCTGCCACTTGTTTCAGATAATCCTCAGCACGTGCAATTTCATATTCAGGCGCATCTATTGCTTCCTTTAGTATAGACAAGGCCCTGATTGCTTCATATAATTCGAAGTCCTTTGCAGAGAACATAGCCTTGGCACCAATCGAGCCAATGTAGCTCAGGTAGCTGTTGTAATCAGCGTCGGCAATAATTGGGGCATGACCAGCAGATTCATGAATAATATCAGGAGCAGGGGTATACTCAATATGATTAATCTGACGTATGTCTGCAGCAATTACAAGCACATGGTAAGCCTGGTATTCCATGAAAGCGGCAGGAGGGATAAATCCATCCACGGTAACCGCTCCCCAGCCAAGTTTGCCAAGATTATCATTCATAGTTTGTAAATCGGGAATATATTCAATGCTGAGACCGGCACGCCGTAGTCCTTTAATATAAGGATAATAGGCAACGTCTTTCAGGTAGCTGTAATTCTGACGCATTACATATCGCCAAACTGCCTGGTCAACAGGCGTATATTTATCGTAGTTCTGGTCTACAATAAACTGCCTCAGGTGCCTTGGTAATTTAGCTACCTGCGGGTTATTAAAGTCGTTAAAATCACTCATGGCCAAATTTATATTTGTAATTTTCCTAAGTTAAGCTCGTAGGTACCATTTATCAAAAAAACGGCCAGCTTTTACTTTAAGGTGATTTATTTTTTCACTCTGAAAGAGAAGTGTGTTTGAATAAAATAACTGGCTACGGCAAGTACGATGGTGGTGATGAATTTAGATATAGTGGGATAAAAATTGAAAGTCTCAACCATGATTTTTATCATGGCAAAATTGAGCATTAGGTTGGTACATACCACGATGAAATAGCGGAACATCTGAATTCGTCCTTTCAGATCAGATTTGGTAAAAACCAGGTATTTATTCAGTGTAAAACCAATAAGGAAAGTAATAGGGGCTTCAATGATCAGTGTAGCCACCGGTGCAGTAATCATCCCCGGACGAAATGGTAAAACCACATCCTGCTGATGCAGTACGTAATTGTAGATAATGAAATACAGGATAATACCGCTCCCAGTATTTGTTCCTCCGGATACAATATATCTGAAAGTATGCAGTGAAAACCATTTAGAAAACGGCGGGTAAAAAAAATCTATAAAACGGAGTACGGCTTTGCGCATGCGGTTATTTGGTGTCCAATAAAGGCGCGCAATTTAGGGATAGATTCCCATTTACCGAAATTAACAGTTTTTTTTATCGGCTTGGCGGAGCCGAAATAAAATCAATCACTGCACAGTATCGGTAACCGGGATGGCTTTTAATATTAACACCTACCTGACTTAAATTATATCCGGTCCCCAGTATCGTTTTACGGTGGCCAAGATCGGGTACATTTTTGTCCAGTAGTAGCATGCATACGTTTGCCAGGCCTTTAGAAAATCCAAATGCCAGGTTTTCTGCCATCGCCCTTCTTGGATAAAACTTTGAAATCCTGTCTTTAACGGTACGCCCGTCACTGGAGTTATGACCTGCAATATTATGCTTGCTCAAGTCTTTTGCGTGTTGTTGCGCTATCCAGGTCAACGTTTCATCTGGGCTGAACAACGATAGTCCTTTGATTTCCTGGAGATCTTCTTTTAATCCACGGTAGTATTTGTCTTTTCGGTTTACCTTCAGGTCATTATAGTTACTATAACGCTGCATATCTATATTATAGGCATTTACAAAATCCTGAAAGTAGGTGTTGAAAAATCTCTCACCATCGGTACGGGCCAGGTTCATATAAAAGACTATTTTTTTTTCTTCTTCATTCAGGTAGTCAGTATTTCTGGCGGTATTTGCATTATCGAGTTCCTCCTGCGTCCAAAGATTGTCAGAACTATTGTTCTGAGCCTTTACAGTGAGACTGCTGGAAAGAAAAACGAGGAAAACTACAGTGATGAATTTCATAGGTTAAGTTACGATCGGGTATTAGTGTATATTCCCCTCCATAACAATAATGAGACCAGTAGTGTGTGGAATAGTTTAATCCACAAAAGATCAAAAAAATAGGGCCTGCCAATTTGGTGGCAGGCCCTATTTATGTTTTATTCGTTGACTATGATTTTTTTAACAGGTTTCTCCAGCTTACTCTGCTTTCTATCAGCCCGTTCAGGTCTTTGATATCAATACGTTGCTGCTCCATGCTATCACGATGGCGGATTGTTACCGTATCATCTTCAAGGGTCTGGTGATCCACTGTAATACAGAAAGGAGTTCCTATTGCATCCTGTCGTCTATAGCGTTTTCCGATTGAGTCTTTCTCTTCATAAACTACGTTGTAGTCCAGCATCAGGTCGTCCATAATTGCCTGGGCTTTTTCAGGCAAGCCATCTTTTTTCGTCAATGGAAGGATAGCTGCTTTCACTGGAGCCAGACAAGGGTGCAAATGCAGCACAATACGGCTATCTGTTTTTTCGCCTTCACTTAGGTCCTGCTCTTCAAAAGCACTGATCATCGTCAGCAGGAACATACGGTCGAGCCCAATGGAAGTTTCAATAACGTAAGGAATGTAGTTTCCGTAAGGTTTACCATCTTCATTCAGGTCGTTATCAAAATATTGCATTTTCTTGCCAGAAAATTCCTGGTGTTGGGTCAGGTCAAAATTGGTACGGCTGTGAATACCTTCTACTTCTTTAAACCCGAAAGGGAATTCAAATTCGATATCGACCGCAGCATTTGCGTAATGTGCTAATTTTGCGTGATCATGATACTTGTATTTTGCAGGGTCGGTGCCTAAGGCAGTGTGCCATTTAAGACGTGCTTCTTTCCAGTAAGCATACCATTTCATTTCCTCACCAGGGCGAACAAAGAACTGCATTTCCATTTGTTCAAATTCGCGCATACGCATGATGAACTGACGTGCAATTACTTCATTTCTAAAGGCTTTTCCAATCTGGGCAATACCAAAAGGGATTTTCATTCGTCCTGATTTCTGCACGTTAAGGAAGTTCACAAATATACCTTGTGCCGTTTCAGGTCTGAGGTAAACTTCTTCAGCACCTTCAGCCATAGCACCAAACTGGGTACTGAACATCAGGTTAAACTGGCGTACATCTGTCCAGTTTTTTGTGCCGCTTACAGGGCAGGCAATTTCATGTTCTTCAATCAGTACTTTGAGCTGCGGAAGGTTTTCTGCCTTTAGGGCTTCGTCCATGTCTGCCTGCAGTTTCGCTGCTTTATCTATTTTTCCGTCTTTTTCGTAACGGGCAATCTTATCTTCTAATAACTGGTCTGCGCGGTAACGTTTTTTTGAATCTTTATTGTCGATCATCGGGTCGCTGAACCCATCCACGTGCCCGCTGGCTTTCCATACTTTAGGGTGCATAAAAATTGCGGAATCTATACCTACGATATTTTCATGCATCTGTACCATAGATTTCCACCAGTAGGTTTTGATATTGTTTTTCAGTTCAGCACCTAATTGACCGTAGTCATACACGGCACTTAATCCATCATAAATTTCGCTGCTTTGAAATACAAAACCGTATTCTTTAGCATGGGAGATCACATTTTTAAATTGTTCGTCGTTATTCGTTTTGGCCATAATACTGCAAATATAGAAAGTTGAGGTTAATTTTGACCGAATAAGTAAGGACTAATTATTACTTTTGAAAGTGATGGCCCTCAGGCGATCAGAATCCACTAAAAATTGAGACTTTGGGTATACAGGTACAGGGCTTATCTAAAACATACGGTTTGCAAAAGGCAGTCGATCAGATCACTTTTAATGCTGTACCAGGCAAAGTGCTTGGTTTTTTGGGCCCAAATGGTGCTGGAAAGTCTACCACGATGCATATGCTCACCGGCTGTCTTGAGCCATCGGCCGGCAGCGCGATGTTAGGTGGGTTCGATACCCAAACACAAAGTCTGGAGATGAAACGTATTCTGGGTTACCTGCCTGAAAGTACACCTTTATATATGGACATGTATGTGAGGGAGTTTTTAAGTTTTGTAGCAGATACCTATCAACTGGAAAACAAAGCTTCCAAAATCAGGGACGTTATTGAGAGGGTAGGTTTGGGTGAAGAGCAACACAAGAAAATAGCCATGCTGAGCAAAGGATATAAACAGCGTGTAGGACTTGCTCAGGCAATTATTCATAATCCAGATATATTGATACTGGATGAGCCTACTACTGGGCTGGATCCGAACCAGCTGACCGGTATCCGGGAGTTGATTCATAATCTTGGTAAAGATAAAACTGTTGTATTATCCACACATATCATGCAGGAAGTAAATATTCTGTGCGATCAGGTAGTCATCATTAACAAGGGAAAAATCGTAGCGGATTCTTTGCTGAGTGATCTTAAAAGCAAACATTCAACTGACTCTCTGGAAGAAATATTTAGGGTATTAACTGTATAGGTGCACATGGTGCTAGCTAACGTTTAGTGCACTATTGTCTTAGTTTTCGATATACGCGATATAATAAATTATAGGATGATAAATATTTATTTAAGCTTTGTTTATTTTGTTTTAAATACTATTTTTATCGTAATTATATGTATTATGACGAAAGATAGCATTTTAAATGTACAGGGACGTGAGATTCTTTTAAGCAGAATATACCATCTGGAATACATCAGCATCACTGATATGGCAAAAGATTTCGGGGTAATGACCAGATTAAAAATTGGATAAGGACAAGGAGAACCATAGAATACCTGGGAACCTGGGAGACCATTAATAACTCTGATTTTAACATGGTGGAATTCCACCATGTTAAAATGGCTACTACATCCGAAAGTTTTATTATTTCTCCGACCCAATGGATTAAACGAACGAATGCTAAAGGGTGGCAAATCCAAGAGATTTTGCCAGCATCAATGAACTTGCCGTTTTGTCAAATTTGGAGGGCATTCATTCAATATTAATTCAACAGCAACTGGAAAAAAAAACGCGTTACTCAATTCTAAAAAAAATGGCTACTGAACAGCTAGCGAATTTGAATAACCTGGACTTGATGAAGTCTATAAAAAAGCAGAACGATACTTCCTATTTAAAGACAAGTGGGGCTATTGATTAATTATGCCCGGATTGTAAGTGGTAGTATTGCAGTGATCTTAAAAGCAAACATTCAACTGACTCTCTGAAAGAAATATTCAGGTGTCTAACTGGTTGATATTCTTTTTAATAAGTGTAATAATTTAAGTTTGGCCAACTTTTTGTTTAAGTTGCGCGGGGAATAAAGATCCCTTTAAACCTTAAATATAAAATTATGAAAAAGTTATTTTTACTAACCGCTATTGCCGGAATGTTTGCATTTTCAAATGTTTCTGCACAAAGTAAAGATCCAGCGATGACGGGTAAGAAATTAGGTATCGGTGCCGATTTTGCTTTTCCGGCAGGGGACTTTGGTGACGCTTACAAGCTTGGATACGGCGGTTCACTACAATTTCAGATGCCGATTGTTACCAATTTAAATTTTACACTTTCCGCGGGATATATGAATTTTAGGGGTGAAACTCTTGGGGGGACTACTCTTAAATACCCTGATTACTCAGCGATACCCGTAAAAGCAGGACTGAACTATTTTCTTGCTGAGAATGTTTATGTAGGTGGTGAACTTGGGGCTGCTTTTGGCACCAGCGATAACGCGGGAACTTCTTTTGTATACACTCCTCGTGTTGGAGTAGAATTCCCTGTATCAGATAAAGGTTCTATTGATTTAAGTGCCAGGTACGAATCCTGGTCGAATGGCAACCGTGGTGTTATAGAACCTAACCCATATTCATCTACAGCAAGATTTTTGGGATTGAGGTTAGCCTATAACTTCGGTATTTAAGATACTACATTAATATAATAAAGGCAGTCTGGACACAGGCTGCCTTTTTTTTTGCGATTTGCGTATAGACAATACTTTCATTTTCCTGTTATTTTTTTAACTTCGGTATTGTTAACCTATTTCATGTACGCAGTATTTAAACGCGAATTGTTCAGTCTATTTAACTCCTTGATGGCCTATATTACCATCGGCGTTTTTCTGCTGGTGTCTGGATTGCTTCTCTGGTATTTTCCAGATACCTCTATACTTGATTATGGCTACGCTGAACTTAATGGTTTTTTTAGCCTGAGCCCATTTTTATTCATGTTTTTAATACCAGCGGTCACCATGCGTTCATTTGCTGAAGAGCGCAGGGAGGGTACCTATGTATTGTTGGCCAGCAGACCGCTAACGCACTGGCAGATTATACTTGGTAAATATTTCGCCTGCCTGGTGCTGGTTTTATTCGCATTGATTCCTACATTATTATACTATTATTCCATTTACCAACTGGGCTTGCCGAAGGGAAACATAGATGGGGGAGCGGTAACAGGATCGTATATCGGCCTTTTGTTATTGGGCGGCGCTTTCTGTTCCATAGGAATATTTTCCTCCTCAATTACAAAAAACCAGGTGATTGCGTTCGCAATTGCTGCATTTTTATCTTTTATAGTATACACTGGTTTTGATGCACTGAGCAAGATCTTCGTTTCAGGTTTGGGCGAAGACATTTTTTCGTGGATGAGTGTAAACAGACATTTTCAGTCGTTGGAGCGCGGAGTGCTTGACACGCGGGACCTTATCTATTTCATATCATTTATTCTGCTGTTCCTGGGTATAACGAAAATGGTGATTGGGGGAAGGAGATGGTAAAGCAAAATAAATGGGTTAAACCGCTGTTATTTGGTGCATCACTTTTGATTATCAACGTTCTGGCTCAATATGCCTATGCGCGTTTTGATTTTACAGCCGATAAAAGATTTACATTAAATCCCAAATCCAGGGCTGTTTTGGAAAAGGCCGATAAGGAGATTACTATCACTATTTTTCTAGATGGGAGTTTACCTGCAGCGTTTAAAAGGTTGAAAGCTGCAACGGATGACCTCTTGAATGACTACAAGGCGCAGTCAAAAGCGAAAATCACAGTCGTATTTACTGACCCACTGGAAGGACTTGCCCAGCAGGAGCAGGACACGGTTCTGCATAACTTATATAATGTAGGCATAGAGCCAACAAATCTGAACATTAAAAATGATGCAGGTTTTAGTCAGAAAACTATTTTTCCTATGGCATTGGTGCAGGCCGGCGGGCGACAGGTTCCAGTAAAACTTTTACAGAATCTGGATGGCGGAGGTGGTTATGAACAAAATATCAATAACTCAATTCAAAACCTTGAATATGTGTTTACCTCAGCTATCAGAAAAGTAAGTACAGGGGAAAGTGCAAGAATTGGGTTTACGGAAGGAAACGGGGAACCAGCAGATGTTTACCTGAGTGATGCTATGAGATCACTTTCTGATAGTTACGAAGTGGGTAGGGTAGATCTTAACCAGATCAGCAGGCAGGGCCTTGATAAATTAAAGCTGATTTTTGTGGTGAAACCCCAGAAAGAGTTTTCCGAAGAACTCAAATACAAACTCAATTATTTTATCATGAACGGTGGCAGGGTTGTTTGGTGTATTGACCAGGTGAGTGCCAGTCTGGACAGTCTGCAGGGTAAGGGAGAGCAGCTCGCTTTTAACAATAAGCTTAATCTTGATGATATGCTATTTATATATGGCGCCAGGGTAAATTACGATCTGATTGCTGATTTGAATGCTGCTGAGATACCTTTGGCTATGGGCAACGGACAACAACAGGATATACAGATGGCGCCATGGATTTATTATCCTGTGCTGGTACCCGATGCTTCAGTAAGTTTGGTGAAAAATATAGACGGCATCCGTACAGAATTCTTAAGTTCGGTAGATACAATAGGGGTGAAAGGTATTAAAAAAACCATTTTGCTCCATAGTTCTGGTTACAACATCAGCCATCAAACTCCAGAGTTGCTGTCATTACAGATAGTTGCGGAAGCACCAGACCAACGTTTATATATGCATCCTCCAAAAACTGCTGCGGTATTGCTCGAAGGCGCCTTCCCCTCCGTTTTTCTAAACCGTCAGCCGCCTGCCAGAATTACGGAGCGTTTCAGCACCAGTGAAAAAGGCAAACCAGGTAAAATGGTAGTGATCGGCGATGGTGATATTTTCTTAAATCAGGTAAGCGGGCGAGATGGTTCTGTTTTTCCGCTGGGGTTTGACAGGTACACTCAAAGAAATTTTGGAAATAAAGCATTGCTTTTAAATATTGCAGATTTCATGTCTGCAGATGAAAATCTGATAGATCTGCGAAATAAAGAGGTAAGGGTCAGGCTTCTGGATAAACAGCTGTTGCGTATGCAGAAAACCAAATGGCAGCTGGTTAATCTTATTTTGCCCTTATTACTGTTAATATCGTTCGCAATTTTTCAACATTATTACCGCAAGTATAAGTATACAAGGTAATTTTTATATTTTTGAGAATTGACTAGATCATAATTATGAGATTTATTGTATCCACATCAACACTTTTAAAACATTTACAAACAGTTAATGGCGCTTCAAGCAGCAGTACTGTTTTGCCGATACTGGAAAATTTCCTTTTCGAGATCAAAGATGGCAGTTTAACTATTTCTGCAACAGATTTGCAGACCAGTATGACCACATCTCTTCCGGTTGAGTCTAAAGAAGGCGGAAAAGTAGCTGTACCTGCGAGGATCTTATTAGATACGTTAAAAACACTTCCTGATCAGCCTATTTCTTTCAATATTGACGATGCTACATTTTCAATAGAGATCAGCGCAGGTGATGGAAAGTACAAATTGAGCGGTGAAAACGGAGATGATTTTCCTAAAATTCCAACAGTGGAGAATGCATCTTCAGTAAACCTTCCCGCGTCGGTGCTCACAGAAGCTATCACTAAAACTATCTTTGCGGTAAGTAATGACGAGCTTCGTCCAGCAATGACTGGCGTATTCTGTCAGTTATCTGACCAGTTTATCACATTTGTGGCTACTGATGCTCACAAATTGGTGAGGTATAGAAGGATGGATAGCAAGGCCGACAAAACTGCTTCATTCATTCTGCCTAAAAAAGCACTTACCTTATTAAAAGCAGCGCTGCCCTCAACGGATATTAATGTATCTGTAGATTACAATGCCACCAGTGCTTTCTTCAAATTCGAAAACATTAACCTGGTTTGCCGTTTAATTGATGAGCGCTATCCGGACTATGAAGCGGTTATTCCTGCTAATAATCCTAACAAATTAATTATCGACAGGGCCTTGTTCCTTAATACATTACGCCGTGTGGTTATTTTTGCAAACAAAACTACCCACCAGGTAAGACTTAAGATTAACGGTAGTGAACTGAACATCTCTTCCGAAGATCTTGACTTTGCAAATGAAGCCCATGAACGTTTAAGCTGCCAATACGAAGGTGAAGACCTTGAAATCGGTTTTAATGCACGTTTCCTAATCGAGATGCTGAGCAACCTTGGCGGGGAAGAAGTGACTTTGGAGCTTTCCACACCTAACCGTGCGGGTCTGCTTATCCCACAAACTAACAATGAAAATGAAGATGTGCTGATGCTGGTAATGCCAGTAATGCTCAATAGCTATAACTAAGAAAAAGATATTACCTTTGGACGTCATTATGAAAGATTATAAATTCTTACGTAATGACGTTTTTTTATACGAAACCTATGGATATTATTAATCAGCTTGTACAATTTATATTGCATACCGATGTAGAATTGGTAAAACTTGTAAGTAGTTATCAAACATGGACATACCTTATTCTTTTTCTGATTATTTTTGCTGAAACCGGATTCGTAGTTACTCCTTTTTTACCTGGCGATTCCATGCTGTTTGCGGTAGGAGCGCTAATTGCTAAAGGGAATACCGGGTTGGATATCTGGTTGATGTTTTTTCTGCTTTCGGCAGCCGGTATATTAGGAAACAGCTTGAACTATAGATTAGGGATGTTTTTCGGAGTAAAGGTTTTTAAAGAAGGGAATAAAATACTGAAACTGGAATATTATAACAAATCGCATATGTTCTTTGAAACGCACGGTGGCAAGGCGATCATCTTCAGCCGTTTCCTGCCTATTTTCAGAACAATAGCTCCTTTTGTTGCGGGTGTGGCAAGAATGCCATTTGGAAAGTTTACCTACTTTAATGTTATAGGTGGTTTTGCCTGGATAGCCACATTATTGTTCGCAGGATTTTTATTGGGACAGATACCGATTATAAGGGATAATTTCTCACTGGTAATTGCATTTATTGCAGTGGTCACTTTTGCGCCGGTAATATTTGCAGCAGTTAAGTCGAGGTTTAAGGTTAAAGAAGTTATTGAGCCTTAGTCATGCCTTCGAGTGTGGGTTGGCCAGCGTCAACCCATGCAGAATACCAAAAAGATCCTATAGCTAATATGGCTGCACGCATTTGCTTTTCTACCATACCATCAAGCATGGTGTGGTATTCTTTAGCATACTCATAAGAGTATTGCCGCAATAGCTGTCCCTTTCGCTTCGAATAACTGTACTTGCGGTAAGATGGAAAGCTTTTATCCAGTGCAGCTTCCAGCTTCAGCGTACTGTCCACCAGTAAGTGTGTATGAGCAACAATTTTCCATGCTTCTTTCAGCGGATCATCAATAAAAATTGCCCTTCCTACCAGAAAATTGTATTTGGAGGAGAACAGCTCGGGTAGCCGGCTTTCCCAAAAACCATGTATGCCCACTTGTCCGCTAAGTTGCCCGTTGTGATTTTCTGTTGTATGTAGCGGGACGTGTGCATCACCAATATAATGTCCCAGATATACAGAGTGCAGCAATATCCTGCTGGAGTCCCTTTCTTTGAATGCATTAACAAGTTTATAATACGTACGCTGGATCTGCCAGGGCAGGATGCCGTGTTTGTTTAAATGGTTCAGACCATATTTTTTAACGGCATCGTCCCATTTCCTGGGGATGCTGTCGGTGTGATGATGATAAAGTTCGGTATCCAGATAATGCCGTGGGGCTTCGGAGGTATCGGCATACCGTCTTCTGTCAGCGTCAGTAGCATGTTCGGTCAGATAATTAATATTGGATTTGTAGAACCTGCCCATATCGCCAGGCAGAATAAAGACGGCAAGATGATTGATACGCGTGTGGGCAAAGAAACCCCAGGCACTATTTAAAAGGACAATGCCTGCAAGTATTACGGGAATGAGATAGCTCTTCATTCCCGTAAAACTAATACCAAAGCACAATATGGAGGTAGCTTATGTTAAGCTTTTTTCTTTTTCGCCTGGGCGATTGCCATGTCCATTATCCTTTTTGCATAAGGCCGTGTGATCTCGTCAAGTTTGGCTATCATCTGGTAAATGTTTTCCCTGTCACCGGTTTCGAGGGCTTGTTTGAGGATGGCGATCTGCTGCCTGGTATCCCCAATCTCTATGGAACTCAAAAGAAAAGTGTTCCCCTCAACAAAACGTTCTGCAGTCTGTACCAGTTGGGAGCCTTCGCCCCGGGCTTCCATCAGCTTTTGATGAATCGCATCTGCACCTTCAATATTACTGATACTTTCGCCACGGCTGTAACTTGGGCACGTTACTATTTCCTGGCTAATTCCAGAAACTGGCTCATTAGCCAGCACATTGAGTATTCCGTTTTCATCAAGATTAAAAGTGACATGGACTCTGGCCTTTCCAGCCGGTAATAAGGGAATTCCTTTCAGTTCAAATTCTGCCAGTTTTCTGTTTTCCTTAGCCAATGGGCTTTCACCCTGGTACACCGAAAAATTTATACCCGATTGCCCATCTTTCAATGTTGTGTATTGTCTTTCCACTATAGCGGGAACACTAGTTGATTTAGGAAAAATAACGTCCATAAACCCGTCTTCAGTTACCACACCCATTGTGAGTGGTGTAATATCCTGCAGCAAAATCCCTGCCCGGTTCCCCGCAAGCATGTCTGCTTGTATAGCAGCTCCCAGGGCTATAGCTTCATCAGGATTAAGCCCGTCATTGGGCGCTCTGTCAAAAAGACCGGCCACCTGTGTTTTCACAAAAGGAATTCTGCTGGAACCACCAACCATCAACAGCTCATCTATGTCCTTGCTATCAAGTTTTGCATCTGCCAGGGCCTGTCTGCTTAATTTCAGCGTTTCTGCAGTGAGCCCGGAAACTAGCCCCTCAAAGGTTTGCCTGTCAATTGTGCACCAGATGTCTCCAACTTTTTCGTTAAAAAGGTTCTGTGTATCCAACGCTATCTTGGCCTCTTCCGCTTTGAGTCTGAGCTGCTGTATCAGGCGTCCATCAGCCTGGATCGTATTTAAGTCTAATTTATTATTGTCTATCCAATACTGCATAATGGCCTTGTCAAAATCGTCGCCACCAAAGAATGTGTTTCCAGCTGTGGAGAGTATCGCAAAGACGCCGTTTTTAACGGTCAGAATTGTGATGTCAAAAGTTCCTCCACCAAGATCATAAACGGCAATAGTTTTCTGCTCTGCCGGGTCGAGGCCTATACCATAAGCTAAACATGCAGCAGCGGGTTCATTCACAAGGTTCATTACCTCCAGGCCAGCTAGTTTTCCGGCTTCCCGTGTAGCCTGACGCTGTCTGTCGTTGAAATAGGCAGGAACTGTGATTACCGCCCTGTTCACAGGAGTTTTCAGGGCATGTTCTGCCCGTCTTCTCAATTCTTTCAAAAACTCAGCGGAAAGTTCAATTGGAGTATATAACTTGTTACCCAACTGTATTTTTACCATTGAATCGTTATCCTCCTCTACCAACTGGTATGACAATGTTAGTTTATCTTTGATGTCCCCATATGCACGGCCGAGTAATCGTTTTACTGAAAAAACAGTGTTCAAAGGGTCGCTGATCAGGAAATCCTTCGCGTCGTTACCTACTACTGCTTTTCCGGCTGCGGTGAAATGAAGAATGGAAGGGAGCTGCAAGCCTTTACCTGTGTCGTTGATCACTTTAGGTTGCTGATCAGGATCAATAAAGGAGACGAGGCTATTTGTTGTGCCTAAATCAATTCCAACAATAAGCTCTGGTTTCTGTAAAGTACCTGTTGCCAGGTTAATGGATATCTTTGCCATAGTACAGGCAAATTTAGGAATGTTTTGATGTTTATTTGTGGGAAGGCTGTAATGTTTTACGGATCTCCTCTTGGTGATAGTTAAAGGCCCATAACACAATATCCTGATAGCTGTCGGTTCCTTTTTTCTGATTATTAATTTTAAGGAAGCTATCGAGTGCGGTGTTCATATAGGCTGCCATGTCCCCGTTATATTTTTTCCAGAATTCCTGCTCTGCCTTGAAATCTGCCAGAGTGCCTGCGTTGATTTTTTTAAATAAGAGTGCGAAATCATCAGGAGATTTAATCCTGATCTCAAACAAAACACTTCTCAGAATTTCATAATAACCCGCGTACTGAAAATTGAGGTCCTTGCTGTGAATGCTTACAAGGTATCCAACCAGGTTAGCCTCGTCTTCGCGTGCTACGCCCAGCGTGTGTGATATCTCATGACATGTAATAAAAGGCAGGGTAACAGCAGGCGTCATCATGTTCACGTTGGCTTCGCCGGACAGTGGACAATAGTAGCCTTCTATACCTATTTTGGTAATTAGCCAGCTAAAGATAACCGGTTTTACAGTTGGGACATGATAACTGAAAAATGAATTTGATTTTGCCAGTTCATCATATGCCGATTTAGAACCCGCTTGTAACTCTCTAACCGAATATATCCGCTTTGCCTTTTGCATATTCAGCTTTTGCTCAATGGCATTTACTTTCAGAATCAGAAAATTGCCTAGGGTTACCAGTTCCTGTGTATTGTATTTTTTATCATCTATTGCCAGGGTATCTGAAATTGATGGTCGCGAATAGTTTAATCCCCATAGGAGTTTAAATACTATATAAAGAACCAGAATGAAATTTGCAAGCTGCAGTGATATGCTAAGGCCTATCATATCGCCCGGTTGTTTACGTAATACCTTTCTAACTGCCCGGACTACAGACCACAGGCAGAAAATAATCAACGCGGCATAGAGGAAATCGCCCAGAGCAAAAGGCAACAATGAACTAATAAATCTTTGACTTATTGAAATGTATTGATAGATGTTGTTGCTGTAAAAATATTCGACGGCACTGCTGCTCATCCCAAAAAGAAAAATCAGGAGAGCAATGCTGAACAATATGCCCAGCCGGCGAAGTTTACTTTTTACAGCAGGCTTCATTTACCTGTTGAAAGCTAATCGTTTTCCTGTTTCATTTGTCATAAATTTCCCCTTTTGATAAGCGAGATTTCCAGAGATGAAAGTATGGGTTATATCTGCTTGAAACGTCTGACCTTCAAAAGGCGACCAGCCGCATTTATACAGGATGTTTGCTTTAGTGACTTTTACAGGATCGTTTAAATCTACCAGGACCAGATCGGCCCAATATCCTTCTCTAATGAAACCTCTTCGATCAATCTGAAAACAAATAGCCACATTATGGGCCGTTTTTTCTGCTATTTGTTCCAGTGTAAGTTTTCCCTGGTGATACATTTCTAACAGTGCCGGCAACGCATGTTGTACCAATGGCCCGCCAGAGGGTGCCTGTAAATAAGGCTGAGCTTTTTCTTCTATGGTGTGTGGTGCATGGTCGGTAGCAATAATATCTATATGTCCGTCCAGAACGCCTTTCAGGATGGCGTCCCTGTCTGCTGCAGTTTTTACTGCTGGGTTCCATTTGATCAGGTTTCCTTTTTCAGCGTAATCACTATCATCAAACCAGAGGTGGTGTACACAGGCTTCAGCAGTAATGCGTTTATCTTTCAATGGTGTTACGGAGTCAAATATCCCAACCTCCATTGCCGTTGAAATATGCAGGATATGCAAGCGGGTATTGTATTTTTTGGCCAGGGAAACGGCCATGGAAGATGAAGTGTAACATGCTTCTGCAGATCTGATCAGCGGATGCATTTCGATCGTTATGTTCTCGCCATACCTCTCTTTAAACGTTGCTAGATTACGCTGAATGGTAAGTTCATCTTCACAATGTGTAGCAACCAGCATTGGAGCTTTACTAAAAATGTTCTCAAGCACCTGCTCGTTGTCTACCAACATATTTCCAGTAGAAGAGCCCATAAAAACTTTGATACCGCATACATTTGCAGGATCAGTTTTCAGTACTTCTTCAATATTACTATTGGAGGCACCCATGAAAAACGAATAGTTGGCCAGCGACATTTCTGAAGCTATCGCATATTTGTCGGCGAGCAATTCTTGTGTCAGTGTATTTGGAACTGTATTTGGCATCTCCATAAAGGATGTAATCCCTCCTGCCACTGCAGCCATGCTTTCAGAAAAGATATCTGCTTTATGTGTCAGGCCTGGTTCACGGAAGTGTACCTGGTCGTCAATCATCCCGGGGAAAAGGTGTAGCCCTTCTGCATTGATCTCCTGATCTGCTTTTCGATCGATCAGGGGACTGATTTCATCAATAAATCCGTCTTTGATAAAGACATCCGCAATAAATTGCTTGCCTTCGTTGACAAGCATTGCACCTTTGATTAGGATGGTTTTCATGCATCAAAGCTATAAACTTTTCATCAGTATATATATTATCTGCTGTGAAGATTGCGTAAGATTTTTCAATACTAATCGTCAGCTGTAATCCTGTGCAGGTTTCAGCTGACGATTAGTATTGCATCTGCTATAGCCCAGGATTATAGCAAAACTAATGGCCTTATTAATTTCAAAAGCGGTAAACACGTGTTTTTCACAATAGCTAATACAGATTATAGTATATTTGCAAAATGTCGAAAACATTCGAAGAGTTTAACCTGAACAGGCAGATATTAAATGCTGTTGCTGATGCCGGGTTTACTGTTGCTACTCCTATACAAGAAAAAGCAATAGCACCTGTGTTATCAGGTCAGGATATATTTGGTATTGCCGAAACCGGAACGGGTAAAACAGCGGCGTATGTATTGCCTATTTTAATGCAATTGAAGTATGCACAAGGCGACGCACCGCGTGCCCTGGTACTTGCACCAACGCGCGAACTGGCCATGCAAATTGCAGAACATGTAAAGATATTTTCAAAATATACAGATCTTCGCTCAGTTGTAGTATTTGGCGGAATTGGTCCTAAAACCCAGATTGAACAGATAAAAGCCGGTGTGGATATCATTATCGCTACGCCCGGACGTTTCCTTGATATTTATCTGGCAGGACATATCAATACCCAATATCTCAAGTTTCTGGTATTGGATGAGGCAGATAAAATGATGGATATGGGCTTTATTGGCTCTATTCACAGAATCCTCGAAGTAGTTCCGCGAAGAAGGCAGAATTTGCTTTTTTCGGCTACGATGAGCGAGCTTGTGCATAAAATTGCGGGTGATTTTCTCAAGAACCCAACCATCATTGAAGTTGGTGAACAGGCAACCCCAGCTCAAACTGTTACTCAGGTATTATATGAAGTTCCTAACTTCAAAACTAAAATCAATTTGCTGCAGCATTTGCTGAAAAATGACGTCGATTTTAAAAGGCTCATGATTTTCTGTAAAACTAAAACTGTAGCTGATAATATTCACAGCTTTATAGAACGCAGGTTTGGTGCCGATGCAGTAAGGGTGATTCATGCCAATAAAGGACAAAACACAAGAATCAATTCCATTGCTGCTTTTAAAGAAGGAAACCTGAGAGTACTGGTGGCAACGGATGTTGCTTCGAGGGGAATTGACGTTGCGGAAGTAAGCCATGTGATTAACTTTGATGTACCAATTATCATCGAAGATTATGTTCACCGGATTGGACGTACAGGAAGGGCTTATGCTAAAGGGGACGCCCTCACTTTTTGCACAGAAGCGGAAAAATACTACATTAAAAAAATCGAGAAGCTGATGCGCCAGACCATTCCGGTAGTGCCATTGCCCGCAGAAGTTTTTGTAGAGGAAACGCCTTACGAAGAACGTCAGTATATTGCGCGTGAGGTTGATAGCCAGAAAAGAAAGGATGATCCGGACTTCAAGGGGGCCTTTCATGAGAAAAAACACGCGGCCGCAATTGCTGCGTCCGCTGCTGCCGCTGCCAAGAAAAAAATGGACAAAACCCCTGCCTGGAAAAAACGGAAATTCAAAAAAACGTAGTGTTGAAACTAACACCTTTAAATATAGTTACTTCTGGTTGTCTGGTATTGGGCATTTACCTTCTTTTTGACACTGAACAACAACTTCCCGTCCAAAAGGGACTCCATGGTTTAGTTACCGGACTTTGTTTTTTGGCGGCAATTATTGCATTCATTTCAGACTTGATCTTCCGGAAGTTTATAACTTTGCTCCGCAATTTATGGGTGGTAGAATGTGCGTTCATAGTCTTTACATTTGTTCTGATGGTCATCTTGAAAATGACAGTTGCTTAAAAAAGATAATTATACTATTAAAATGAAAACAGCAGAAATTAAAATAACGGTTGAGTTGGACGACAACAATGTCCCGGAGAATTTATTATGGGAATCTACAGATGCCGAAACCCAAGATAAGGTGCCTGTGAAGTCTATGATGCTGGCATTATGGGATCATAACTATAAAAACTCAATGCGTATCGATCTTTGGACAAAAGATATGCCTGTTGATGAAATGAAAAGATTTTTCTACGAAACGTTGCAAACTATGGGTGACAGCTTTTTGAAAGCTACGGGTGAAAAATTAATCATTGAGGATTTGCGCGATTATTGTGCACATTTTGCTGATAAAATGGGTATTGATCCAGGTAAATAAGCAACCAAATGAGAATACAAGGCATAATCGGGACTGTAATTCTGGCTGCAGGAGGAATGTGCCCATTGATTCGCGTCCCGATTATCGGTAACTGGAACTATTTTCAGATTGACCCCTGGCTGGGTGTAATTTACTATGTTTTTGTTTTATTGGGAATTGCGGGCGCCTTTACCAATAGAACAGGTTTAATGCGGTTTTCAGGTTGGGCGGCTATCGCATGGGTTGTACTTACACTGAGTGCAGTCTGGTTTAAAACGCATGATTTCTTCCATTTTATCCATTTCAAAAAGCTGATCAACCTGGCTTCAGGCATGGTCAAGTACAAGTGGGGATGGTTTGTTATCTTGGTGGGGGCCGTTGTTATGGTCACAGTTAAAAGAGTAAAATTATCTTTATCTCTCAATGCAACTGATTAAGGAAGTAAAATATCTGATTCACAAAGAATTACTGTTGGAATGGCGTTCAAAGTATGCGCTGAACGGCGTTGTGCTGTATGTGGTTTCCACAGTTTTTGTGTGTTTTCTTTCCTTTGTGTCACTAAAGGGGGTAACCTGGAATGCCTTGTTCTGGATTATCATGCTCTTTGCATCCATTAATACCGTTTCTAAGAGTTTTTTGCAGGAAAGTAAAGGACGGCAGCTATATATATATACCATTGCAAGCCCGCTGGCATTGATCATTTCAAAAACCATTTATAACGTTTTCCTGATGTTATTGGTAACGCTGATTGCGCTTGCATTTTACACGCTGGTTTTTGATTACGTTCCCCAAGATATGGGCTTATATATTTTGGGTACGGTGTTAGGCAGTCTGAGCTTTTCAACAATATTCACTATGATTTCAGCCATTGCTTCTAAAGCTGGTAATGGTGGAATGCTGATGTCCATCTTGAGTTTCCCGGTGATTATTCCGGTGATTATTATGCTGATTAAGTTGACTAAAAACGCGGTAGACGGGCTGGACAGAAGCGTAAGCCTGGACGAGATTTTGACATTACTGATTATTAATGTGCTTGTTGCAGCATTTGCATTCATACTTTTTCCTTATTTGTGGCGTGATTAAGGCAATTAATTGACCAAAATATATAAAGCTTTGTTAACTTTGACTTCGCAATTTAAGCTGATCTGAACCTTGTTCGGTGATAGCTGAAAAGCGATCTAAATCTGAAATAAATGTATAAATCCTGGTGGAAAATTTTAGGGGCGGTGTTGGTGGTTTATTCCACTATTTTTGGCTTCCTTGCTACCGTACCCCCATTACCTATCTTGCATCAAAGTATACGGAACCTTTATTTTCATGTTCCGATGTGGTTTAGTATGATCATTCTTTTCAGTATATCTGTTTACCACAGTATCAAATATCTGGGTGGGAATAACGAAGCTGATGATCAGAAAGCTGTACAAAGTATTAATGCAGGAATAGTTTTTGGTATATTGGGACTTGTTACCGGGTCGGTTTGGGCCAGGTTTACCTGGGGACAAGCATGGAGTTTTGACGTTAAACAAAACTTTGCAGCAATAGCAATTTTGCTTTATTTTGCATACCTGGTACTAAGAAATGCAATTGATGAAGAACAAAAACGTGCTAAAATTTCGGCGATATATAATATTTTTGCCTTTCCTATGATGGTAGTGCTGCTTTTCGTGTTGCCACGCTTATCAGATTCACTTCATCCCGGAAACGGTGGTAATCCAGGCTTTAATGCCTATGATCTTGACAGCCGGATGCGGATGGTTTTTTACCCTGCATGCTTAGGTTGGATATTGATCGGATGCTGGATATACGGCATACTTTTCAGAGTAGCTACTTTAGAAAAAAACAAAACAAGATAACCATGAAAAAATTTATGACTACCGTCCTGTTGTTGATGGTAACCCTGCAATTATTCGCTCAGGGTGAAGGTTCGGCCATTGTAAACACAATGGAAGGATCAGATAAAATATACGTTGTAGTGGTTTGTGTCACCGTGATTTTGCTTGGTTTGTTGTTTTTTCTCTTTTCTATTGAGAGAAGATTAAAAAAACTGGAAAAAAAATCCTGAGATAAAATCTATTTTTAAACGCTTTAACGGTCGTTTTATAGCTATTTATATATTGTGTGTGGGTTACACTAAGCTATGGTGAATTTGTATTAATCACTTTTTTTACTGCAATTTTGCATCCGAAAGGAATAAGAGGATAATTCAAACTCATAAAAAACCAAATAATGGCTACTATAGCAAACGAGACAAATTTCTTTAACGACGTCTGTAAAAATTTTGATAACGCTGCACAATTTACAGGTCACCCAGAAGGACTATTAACTCAAATAAAAGCGTGTAACAGTGTTTACCGGTTCCAGTTCCCTATCCGCAGAGGAAATGGTTTCGAAGTAATTGATGCATGGCGTGTTGAACATTCTCACCATATGAGTCCCACCAAAGGGGGTATTCGCTACAGCGAGATGGTAAATGAGGATGAGGTGATGGCACTTGCTGCGCTGATGACTTATAAATGTGCAATCGTAAATGTTCCCTTTGGCGGCGCTAAAGGAGGAATTAAAATCACTCCTAAAAACTATACAACAGGCGAACTTGAAAACATCACCCGCCGGTACACTACAGAATTAATAAAAAAGAACTTCATAGGTCCCGGCATTGATGTGCCTGCTCCGGATTATGGCTCAGGTGAGCGCGAGATGAGCTGGATTGCAGATACTTATATGACAATGAATCCAGGTCAACTAGATGCCTTGGGTTGCGTTACCGGTAAGCCAATTGCTTTGCATGGTATACGCGGACGTAAAGAAGCCACAGGCCGTGGTGTTGCCTATGCAGTGAGAGAATGCGTAAGAGTTACTGAAGACATGCAAAAAATTGGCCTTACCTCTGGTTTGGGAGATAAAAGGGTGATTGTTCAGGGGCTTGGAAATGTAGGCTACCACTCTGCAAAATTCCTCACCGAATTTGGCGCTACCGTTGTTGGATTGTGTGAATTTGAAGGTGCTATTTATAACGAAAACGGACTTAATGTGGATGAGGTATTTGCCCACCGCAAACTGACGGGATCTATTCTTGGATTCCCTGGTGCCAAAGAATTCAAAAATTCAATGGAAGGATTGGAGCAGCCTTGTGACATCCTGGTTCCTGCCGCACTTGAAAATCAGATCACTTCATTAAACGTGAGAAACATAAAAGCTAAAATCATAGCTGAAGGTGCCAATGGTCCATGTACGCCAGAAGCGGAAGAGATCTTCACTGAAATGGGCGGGATCATTATTCCTGATATGTATTGTAATGCCGGTGGTGTTACTGTTTCCTACTTTGAATGGTTGAAGAACTTGTCACACGTAGCTTTTGGACGTATGGAGAAACGTTATGCAGAAAATTCGAATGCCAACCTGATTAATACGCTTGAAAGTTTAACGGGACAAAGCATACCTTCTGAGCACCGGTTAATGATTGTTAAAGGTGCTTCAGAGCTGGAACTGGTAAACTCCGGACTTGAAGATACCATGATTCATTCTTACCATGAGATCCGTGAAACTATGGTTACAAAACCTGGAATTCAAACGCTTAGAACTGCTGCATTTGTAGGTTCAATTGATAAAATTGCAGTATCGTACATGAACTTAGGTATCTGGCCTTAAGCCTCACGTTAAAGTTAATTTCATACTACTGTCATATCATCCGCAACATTCAATTGTTGCGGATTTTTTTTGGCCCTGTCAACTCAAAATGACATTTGGGTTAAAATCCGGGTGTTCTGTATTGCGTATATTGTGTCAAAGGTAATCAGGTTAAAACCTCACGAAAATGAAAACAAGCATTTTTTTATTATTTATCATATTGATTACTGGCGGTTGTTCGGGCAGTAAGCAGAAAATTGCCAGCAATAACGGCTTTGCCGTGTTACCCAGGACTGCTGCGGGGGAGTCGGTAGCTACCTTTGCAGGTGGCTGCTTTTGGGCGATGCAGGAGAGTTTGATCCAGTTAAAAGGGGTACACGCTTCGATCAGTGGATATGCAGGCGGAATTACCAAAAACCCAAGTTACGATGAAGTTTCCGCTCAGGGTACCGGGCATGCAGAGGCAGTACAGGTATATTATGATCCTGCAATTATTTCTTACGAACAGTTGGTCAGGGCCTTTTTTATCGCGCATAATCCAACTGAAATCAATAGACAGGGGCCTGATGTTGGTCCTGAATACAGATCAATGGCTTTTTACCGAAGCCCTGATGAGCTAAAAGTCTTAAATAAGGTGATGTCTGAAATGGAATCGCGAAAAATATACAAAGGCTATTTTGCTACAGAACTGGAACCATTTAAAATATTTTATCCCGCCGAGAGCTATCATCAGGATTATTACGAACGCAATACCTGGGATCCCTACATTCGCAGTGTTTCAAAACCGAAGGTGATGCACGTCAGAAAGGAATTTCCCCAATTGATTAAAACAGAATATCTTAAATAGCTTTAATTTCTCTTATTTAGGAATAGCATCGGTTTCCTCTGTAATTTTTGTGTCAGGCTAGCATCAATATATTGTCATCTAAAGTATTAGAAGGGCGTTCACAGGTATTACGTACTTATATTTTTTATCTTTGTGTGTTCTTAAAATTTGTTATAAAATGAACTGGGTGTTTGCCAAATCATCATTATCCCTGGTATAGACGCAGTATGCTGGGCTCACGATGCTGATTTTGTGAGTAGAGAGCAACGGCATTTTGCGGACAACAAACAATACTGAAAAAAACAAATAAATCAAATGAAGAAAAGTGCAATTATTGGCTTGATTACAATTGCGATCTGTGTAGGGTTTTTGGTGAGCTTAAATGCGGATACCAGTAATTACTCTTCTTTTACCGAGGCTGCCAAAGATTCAAGGGAGTTTCACGTGATGGGTCATTGGGCCAAAGAAAAAGGGACTTTTTATGATGCTTTTAAAGATGCCAACCACTTTGCTTTTTATATAAAAGATGAAAAAGGCGATGTCAAAAAAGTAATTTATAGTGGAACTAAGCCTCAGGATTTTGAGCGTTCAGAAAAGCTGGTGCTGATAGGGAAGATGAGCAATGATACTTTTTATGCTTCAAAGATTCTTATGAAATGCCCTTCTAAGTACAACAATGACCTGGTTGAGATTAAGCAGGACGGACAGGTTATCAAATACAAATAATTTTAATGGACATACAATTCACAGGAGAGACACTCCTTCCCGGTAAAGTTGGGCAGTTTTTTATTGTTTTAGCATTTGCAGCTTCGCTACTTTCAACAATTTCGTATTTCTTCGCTACAAATAATAAAGATCTTGCCGATAAATCCTGGCAGCGGCTGGGACGGATAGGCTTCCTGTTGAATTTTTTCAGTATTATCGCTATAGGTGCGACTCTGTTTTATCTGATTCTTGATCACTACAACGAATACTACTATGTGTATTCGCACTCTTCAAAAGCACTTCCTGTATATTACATTGTCTCGGCTTTTTGGGAAGGGCAGGAAGGTAGTTTCTGGCTTTGGGCATTCTGGCAATCCTTGCTGGGCAGTATCCTGATTTGGAAAGCGAAAAGCTGGGAAAATGGGGTACTTACCGTAATCGCTTTTTCACAGGTTTTTTTAACCTCTATGTTGCTTGGGATAGAGATTTTTCACTACCGTGTGGGTAGTTCTCCATTTATTTTGCTGAGAGATGCTGTGAACCTTAAAGAGATGGCACCGGTTGTATTTGCCGATGCAGAAAATTTTAAAAATTACTTAAAATTCATCACCGATGGAAGGGGATTAAATCCGTTGCTTCAAAACTATTGGATGGTTATTCACCCTCCAACTTTGTTCCTGGGCTTCGCGAGTATGGTTGTGCCTTTTGCTTACGTGATTGCTGCATTGTGGCAAAAAAGATATAAAGAGTGGGTAAAACCTGCAATGCCATGGGTGCTTTTTGCCGTTATGGTTTTGGGAACAGGAATTATTATGGGCTCTTTCTGGGCTTATGAAGCACTGAATTTTGGAGGTTTCTGGGCTTGGGACCCTGTAGAAAACGCATCACTTATTCCATGGCTTACCTTAATCGGCGCACTGCATGTAATGATTGCTTTTAAAAATACCGGGCATGCTTTTTTTACCACCATCGCATTGATCCTGGTTAGTTTTATCCTCGTTTTATATGCTTCGTTTCTTACGCGGAGTGGTATTCTTGGCGAAACCTCTGTACATGCGTTTACGGATCTTGGGATGTTCGGACAATTGGTATTCTTTAATATCGTGTTTTTGGTTATTCCGGTTGTCTTAATCGCGGTGCGCTGGAAAGAACTTCCAATTACGAATAAAGATGAAGAAACTTATTCAAGGGAATTCTGGATGTTCATTGGGGCACTTGTAGTTACCGTTGCTTGTATCCAGGTGATTTTTTCTACCTCTGTACCCGTATTCAACAAAGCTTTTGGAACCAACTTTGCGCCACCTATTGATGCTGTGAAGTTTTACAATCAATGGCAGGCACCATTCGCTATCTTGGTTACGTTGATCTCTGGTTTCTCCCAGTTCCTTAAATATAAACGTACAGATACCCGCAAGTTTTACAGCAGTTTAATTGCTACGCTGATCATTGCAATCCTGGTTACTGCCGGATTTGTATATATTACTGATGTTTACAGTAACCTGATCTACATCCTTCTATCTTTTAGCTGTATGTTTGCTATTCTTTCCAACGCCCGTGTGTTGTCACAAGGTGTGTCCGGTAAAGGGAAGTTAGTAGGGGCCGCGGTCGCCCACATTGGATTTGCGCTTTTGCTGGTAGGTGCATTGGTTGCTGCGGCTACAAACAAACCAATCTCCATCAATACTTCTAACTTTATTCCTGTTAAGGATTTTGAGAAAGCTGATAAGCCGGGTGAAAATATTGTACTGTACAAAAACGAGCCTAAGAAAATGGGCCGTTTTACAGTTACCTATACTACAGATACGACAATTGCCCCCAATACTTATTATAATCTGAACTTTAAAGTTTATGATGAAACCAGTGGTAAACTGAGGGAAGATTTTGACTTGAACCCGCGGATCCAG
>Ga0247816_10000217_pt1 | contig 35354 bp, 23 predicted proteins | sample UWRJL209509C1_FD_179930 | JGI IMG/M metagenome (GOLD analysis project Ga0247816, IMG submission 179930) | Plant litter microbial communities from Arlington Agricultural Research Station in Wisconsin, United States - UWRJ-L209-509C-1 | ecosystem: Environmental > Terrestrial > Plant litter >...
TACATTGTCAAATTCAATACTAGCGCCTTCATCTCCTTGCAAACGGTGTACAAAAAGGTGCTGGTCTTTTGCAACTTTGAATTGCTGTCCTGCTATATTTACTATTGCGTACATTGTTAAATAATTAGTATTTTAAATTGTTTATTTTTTTATCGAGGTGCAAATATAGAATTTATATTTATATAATCATAACGATTTCTATTTCTTGCGATATCTTTCTTGTGCATCTCCAATGGTTTTCTCTACCAGTGTCTTCATTTGGCCTGCAACCGTCCCCAGTTTTGCAATTTCATCGTAATCCGTCAGGAAAATCACCTTCTTAGATTTACGTTTATAATTGAACTGGAACACGTACCTGAGTACTTTTGACTTATTGAGGTCTGTACCCGTGTTGGCAATTACGTCAGGAAAATTCCAGTACCCAAGCTCGTTCGCTTTATTATGCAGGTATATGATATCATTCTCCCTTAGTTTCACGTTGGTTTTGATCAGCGAATCTTTGGTGTCCAGGTATTGATAATCGCCTGTAGCAGAATCATAGGAATTAGGAAGATCATTACCTGCGCCCCATTTGAACTGAAATGATACGAACTCGTCAGATCTGAATGGTGCATTTCTGATAATCGGAGTATAGTAAATAATACAATACAGCAGAAATGGAACAACTATAGTTAGTAGTAAAAATATTTTTTTTGTTTTGGAACTCATATGTATATTAAATTAATCTTGGGCTTCTGACAGCTCTCCCTCCCACTTGCTTACCACTGCGGTTGCAATACTGTTACCAATTACATTGGTTGCGGACCTTCCCATATCAAGCAGTGGGTCGATCCCGATCAGGAGCGCCAACCCTGCTTCAGGGATATTAAATGTAGCAATGGTACCCGCAATTACTACCAGCGATGCCCGTGGCACACCAGCAATACCTTTACTGGTAAGCATCAGGATCAGCATCATGGTAATTTGTTGCTGGAACGACAGATGAATACCATAAGACTGTGCAATAAATAACGAAGCAAAGGTCATATATAACATAGAACCATCCAGATTAAATGAATAACCCAATGGCAGTACAAAACTTACGATCTTGTCTTTACACCCAAACCGCTCCAGCTGAAGCAAAGTACGGGGATAGGCTGCCTCACTACTCGCAGTACTGAAAGCTACCAGTATTGGCTCTTTCATCCTGTTCATCAGGTTAAATACCCTTCCTTTGAGGATCAGGTAACCAATGAGGATCAGCAGCAGCCATAACATCAGCATGCTGGAATAGAATTCCCCAATAAACAAGGCATAGGTAGACAGTACGCTCAGGCCCTGTTTGGCTACAATGGCAGCCATAGCGCCAAACACCGCGAATGGTGCAAAATTCATTACGTATCCTGTAATCTTAAGGATCACATGGGCAACCGAATCAAAAAACTCAATAATAATCTTTCCTTTTTCTCCGATAGCCGCAGTAGCTACGCCAAAAAACAGGGAAAAAACCACAATCTGAAGGATTTCATTTGTAGCCATTGCCTCTGTCATACTTTTGGGCACAATGTGGGAAATAAAATCTTTTACAGAAAGCACTGCCTTTTGTATACCTGTATCTGAATGGCTGCTAGGTAACGGCAGGTGCATCGCCTCACCGGGTTTAAAGATATTTACCATAATAAGTCCCAGTGCCAGGGACATTAATGAGGCACTTAAAAACCACAACATGGTTTTGCCGCCTATACGGCCAACTGCTTTGATATCTCCAACTTTGGCTACCCCAACTACAAGTGTTGCAAAAACCAATGGCGCCACAATCATTTTGATCAGACGGAGGAAAATATCGCTTAAAAGCGTTAGCGGCTCAAGCTTTTTCTCCCTTACGGTTTCATTTTCAACCCTCACCTTCAAAGCTTCCTTTTTCTGAACGATCAACTGGGTATATCCAACCGCAGCAGTATCTTTAATTCCAGAGAGTTGTATATCGATGCTTTTAATCTGATTATCTGCCCTGACGATATTGTTGTTGTACGCGTCGAATGATTTAATGTTCAATACATATCCCAGGATAACACCCAGTATCAATGCTAAAAATATAAAAAATGTTAACCGGTTGTTTTTTGACATTAGCTAAAGTTATGGGTTTTTGAGTCCGTAAAACTACGATAATAAACTTATTTAGTAAAGATTGTGGAAAACATGGAAAAAAAAATTATTAAGTTGTAACAATTCGGAATCAATTCTATCATAGAGACATAAATTTAAGCAGATTGGATCAAAAAGACCTCTTATTTAAACAAATCTTCGACAGTAACTCGAAGAAGATCTTCCATTTGTGCTACGGTTACACGGGTGATGCTGATGCTGCTAACGACTTATTACAGGAAACTTTTCTTAAGGTTTGGCAAAACCTGGAAAAGTTCAGGCAAAAATCCCTGATCTCCACGTGGATCTATCGTATTGCAGTAAATACCTGCCTTACCTATCTTCGTTCGGAAAAAAGACAGGCCAAGGATGAGCTGACCGATAGCATCATTGAAAGCAAAACAGAAGAGTTTTCTGAAAAAAATGAGCAGATCGCACTTTTATACAAATCAATATCCAAACTGGAGGAGAATGACCGTTTAATTATTACTATGGTGCTGGACGAACTTCCCTATAACGAGATTGCAGAAATCTCTGGAATTAGCGAGGGGAACCTGAGGGTTAGAATTCACCGGATTAAACAAAAACTTACCGAATTATACAATCAACATGCAAGACTTTGAAAATATACAGTCCCTTTGGCAATCGCATGCTGTAGAGGTAAAGATCTCTTCAGAAGAGATGCTGGAACAGGCGAAAAAAGAAGTGAATTCTATACGTACAAAATCGCTTCTTAATATCGGTGGCATGGTAATTTCCTTCCTTGCTATCAGTGCGGCACTGATTTATTTTGAATTTGACTCCTGGACAACCACCTTGGGCATAGGGATTATTGTACTGGCCGTTGCTGTTTACACGATTTTGCTTTACCGCGAACACCGCCTGATTTCAAGAAATGATTTCACCGAACATCCTGGTGCATTTCTTACCAAACTGCATGAATACCAGGTCAGCCGCTTTAACCTTTACAATCGCCTCTTTTGGGTTTACGTTGCCGCAATATCGCTGGGGTTTGTGCTCTTTTTCTTTGAGACACTGCACAACCTTGATACATGGCTGCAGATAACTATCCTCCTTTTCACAGTATTATGGATGGTCTTTTGTGCAACTATACTTCGCAGGGCATTTATGAAACGTGAAAAAGAACGTATCGACCTGCTGATCGAAAAGTTTCAAAGGATCAGCGCACAGTTCAACGAACAGGTTTAATATTGCTTTTGCTTATAAATGGCCTTTATTTGGTAATCTCATCAATAGAGAAACTGTTGCCCCTTAAACGGTAAAGCAGCATTTTCTCTGATCCGTTCTGCTGTGCAGTATCGGTAGAATTCACAATCGGATAAGAACGGAATAACTCGCCGTTTTTGATCATAAACTTATCATTGCCGCCGTAAGTCTTCTTTGCCCTGCTGCTTAGCGGAGGGAAGCTGATTTTGTTGAAACTGCCATTATTGTATTCGTAAACATTAAGGTCTTTTATTGTTTTTTTGCTCAATAATTCAATATACAATTCCGGGTTCCCGTCATTATCCAGATCCATGTTCCAGGCATCGGTAATGATTCCTTCCCGTTCAACGGAAAGTGACCTGTAGTTATTTTTTACCGAATCTGACATCAGCAAAAGGTAACCACCTACACTATCCACTCCTTTTCCCCAGCTCACTACCTCAAAATTGAGTCCTGGTTTAATAGCAATATCCTTGTAAAAAGCAAAGTGCCCTGCTGCCTGTTTAACAGCGGCTTTTTCTGCTACCGGGTTTTGAACCGGCCCGGTTTCTTTACCCGTACATGCAAACAAAAACAGCAGTCCCACCAAAAGTGCGGACTGCTGTAAAATATATTTAAATGGCTTCATCCTCTTTTTTTGTTAGCAATTTATACTAAAAAAGGGTTTTAACAAAATTAATAATGTTAAAAAGGCCATTCGAAAGCCCTGGATTTATACCAGGGCCAGGCGAAAAGCTATTCTATTTAGCCTCGTTATTCAATACTGTTGTTGTAACCACACTCCGTTTACCTGTCGCCGTAATCACGATGGTTTTAAGCTCTAGTTTTTTGCCTTTTGGTACAGAAATTTTTAAAGGAGTATTAACTGAGTTGGAAACATCTGAAGGGCGGGTACCATCCAGCGTATAATATACTTTAGATCCCAGTACAGGGGCTTTCAGGTCTGCGGTAATTTCATCACCATCAATTTGCTTATCAGACTGGCCCAGTGGTACAGGTACCCAAAAGTTTACACCAGCTTTATCCAGTTTTGCAAGGTGCAATGGAAGACGCTCTTCAGAGAAGTTTTTGTAATCTTTTCTGGCTAAAGGGCTCCACGCGATCTCACTCAAGGCCAGCATTCTTGGGAAAACCTGGTATTCCAGTTTTGCCTCATTTTCTACATATTCTGTCCATATGTTTGCCTGTACACCTTCAATAAATTTCTTCTGATCGTCTGACAGTTCAGCAGGAACCGGGTCATAGGCATAAGCTTTTGAATAAGGTGAATTGCCACCAATGTTAACAGGCTCATCTGGTGACGACGATTGTGCATGATCAACATACAAACCATTGCTGCCAGGTGTCATGATCACATTATGGTTCAGTTTCGCAGCTGCGATACCACCTTCTACACCTCTCCATGACATTACAGTAGCGTTTGGCGCTAATCCACCCTCTAAAATCTCATCCCATCCAATGATGTTACGGCCTTTGGAATTGATATACTTTTCTATACGACTGATAAAATAACTTTGCAGTTCGTGTTCATCTTTCATGCCTTTGTCTTTGATCAGCTGCTGGCAAAACGGAGATTCTTTCCAGTATTCTTTAGGGCTTTCATCACCACCAATGTGAATGTATTTCGAAGGAAACAAGGCCATTACTTCATCTAATACATCTTCCAGGAATCCGAAAGTGTATTCTGTTGGTGCAAAAACATCGTCAAAAACTCCCCATGTTTGCTGTGGCTGTTTACCTTTTCTTGATCCTGACCAGGGCGCTTTTGGGTCGATATAAGTATCTCTCTCAGGGAAACAGCTCAATTGCGGATAAGCAGCGATTGCTGCAGAGGCATGTCCTGGCATTTCAATCTCAGGAATCACGTTGATAAACTTACGGGAAGCATAAGCCACAACTTCCTTCACTTCATCCTGCGTATAAAATCCCTTGTATGGAGTATTATCTGCTGCTACTCCCGGGTGATGGCCAATAATAGTACCAGCCCTTACTGAACCCACAGACGTTAGCTTGGGATATTTTTTAATTTCTATCCTCCATCCCTGATCTTCAGTTAAATGCCAGTGGAAATTGTTCAGTTTGTAAGAGGCCATCAGGTCGATATACTTCTTTACAAATGATACAGGGAAAAAATGCCTGCCCACATCAAGGTGCATGCCACGGTATTTAAACCTTGGGTAATCTTTAATCGTACTTGCAGGCACATCAATTTCCTGTCCCTTTTTCTCAGGCATCATTTGCATGAGCGATTGCACGCCGTAAAACAAACCTGCACCTTTACCTCTAACGGTAATAGATTTAGCAGTTACGTCAAGCTGATAGCCTTCTGCAGGTAATTTGTCGGCCCCTTCGCTGCTCAATAAAATACTGCGTTCGCCACTGGCTGCACTTTTTGTGGTTCTTAGTGCAAAGCCACCTTTACCGGTAATAAAGGCATTTAACATATCTGCAGTAGCTGCGTTTGGTTTTTCATTGGAAATCAGGACCACCGTTTTGTCCAGTTTAAAGAAACCTGATTGCCGCTCAAGCATAACAGGTGCAGGGATAATTCCCAAATTTGCGTCTGTTTGCGCGTTGGCGCCCAGTGTCACAAATGCCAGGACTAATCCTGAGATAACCTTCTTCATAGTTTATAATTTATAGTTGTTGTTTATATTGATTTTAGTTTCAAGTTTGATATCCTGCGATGCTCCGCCAACCCTAAGGGTAAAGCTTCCGGCTTCTACAACCCGCTGCATTTGCTGGTTTAGCAAAGCCAGATCATTTTTATGCAGCACAAAGGATATCGTTTTTGTCTCACCTGCTTTAATAGGTATACGCTTAAATGCCTTTAGTTGCTGTACCGGGGTAACTACAGAAGATACATCATCACGGAGGTATAACTGCACCACCTCATCGCCATCCCTGTCGCTTTCATTAGTTACGTTCACACTTACATTCAGTATAAGGTCGGCCGACTCACTTACTTCAGCTTTAAGCGCACTGTATTTAAAGCTACTAAAACTTAAGCCATATCCAAAACTATAAAGCGGACTTGCAGGCCCCTCTACATAATCATGTTTTGATGAATTCTGATAGTTATAGTAAACAGGCAGTTGTCCCACCGATCTTGGAATAGAAATCGGCAGTCGTCCCGCTGGATTGTAATCACCAAATAACACATCAGCAATTGCGTTTCCACCTTCCTGACCAGGATACCACGCTGATACTATAGCCGGTACATTTTCTGCAGGCCAGTTGAGGTTTAATGGCCTTCCGCCAATAAATACAAGGACCACCGGTTTTCCGGTCTTCACTACAGCCTGTAAAAGCTCCAGTTGTTTTCCCATTAAATCAAGCGACTGACGGTCGTATCCCTCTCCGCTTTCCATATCACTAACCCCAGTGGTACCCTGGCTCACAGTGGCAGCACCTGTACTGATATATTCTGTTTTGAAATCGCGCGCACTAGAACCTCCAAGTACCACAACAGCTACATCTGATTGTTCCGCAGCAGCAACAGCGTCAGCAATGTGTACATCTGCCGTATCCCTGATTGCACAGCCTTTTACGTAATTTACTTTAGCGGATGGCAATTTTGCTTTAATGCCTTCCAATACGGTAATAATAGCTTTAGGATCTTGTGGTGCGGTATAATCACCAAGCTGGTTATACATATTGTCGGCATTGGGCCCGATGACAGCAATACTTCCGATATTCTTTTTCAGCGGCAGTGCCGATGACTGGTTCTTAAGCAGAATCACTGATTCTTGTGCTACTTTTCTTGCCAATGCTACATTTGCCGCATTTCGTACCCATTTCCTTGCTTCCTTAGCATCTACATAGGGATTTTCAAACAAGCCCATTTCAAACTTCTGTGTTAACAGACGCCCTGCGGCTTCATCAATCCTTTGCATAGAAACGCGGCCATCCTTTACCGCAGCCAATAAAGGCGCAGAAAAAATTTGTCCCCCCAGGTCGTTGTCCAGGCCTGCGTTCATCGCCAACACCGCCGCATCAGCAGGATTTGCAGCCACATGCTGTGTAGATACCAATCCATCTATACTACCCAGGTCAGAAACTGCAAAACCTTTAAATGCCCACTGTTTGTGCAAGAGGGTATCCAATAAATAAGGGTTACTACTGCATGGAATTCCGTCTACAGAATTATAAGCAGCCATAATAGATAAAGCACCTGCCTTTACCGTTGCTTCAAAGGGCGGCAGGTAACTGCTAATGAGTTCCCTTCTGCCGGTGTTGATCAACCCAGCGTTATGTCCGCCTTCAGGTGCACCGTATGCTGTAAAATGTTTCAGTGTAGAAATAATATTGACACCGCTGTTGATTGTATTACTGGTTCCCTGGAATCCTTTCACCATTCCTACACCCATCATGCTGTTCAGAAAATAGTCTTCACCGTAGGTTTCTTCTACTCTTGACCATCTTGGTTCGCGGGCAAGATCAAGCACCGGACCATAGCCAATATGTGCACCCTGCAACCTTGCTTCTTTTGCTATCGCAGCTGCCATAGATTGGATAAGCATAGGGTCCCAGGTACTGCTCTGCCCTATCGATGTAGGAAAAACCGTTGTTCCAATTGCCATATGCCCATGAGGACATTCTTCAGCTATGAATACAGGGATTTGTAACCTGGTATGTTCAATAATATATTTCTGCAACGCATTGGTTGCCAGTGCTGCTTTGTAAGGGTCTAAGCCTGTTTCTAAAGTTTTCTGTGTCCAGGGATCGGCTCTGAGTGTTGCCCAGAGCATTCCGATCTGTTGTGCTTGCGCAGCTTTTTTAAACTTATCAGAAGCAACTACAGTGTTACCTTTTTTCTCATACATTTCCCATCCCAGCAAGGTAGAAAGCTGACCAACCTTTTCTTCGATAGTCATTCTGCCGAGCAGGTCTTTCACCCTGTCGGCAACCGGAGCTTTGGGATTTTTGTATAAAGGGACTTCTTTTTTTTGTGCAAAAACCAGTGCAGGACTGCACACAAAAAAGAGAACTGGCATAAGCCAGTTCTTTAATTTATTTTGATTCGTAAACATTCGGTAATTGGTTATAATTTAACTCAATAGGTGGGGCCGTGTTTGAAACACTTCCCAAAGGAACTCACCAAAGATGGTGTTAGTCCAGGCAAACCATGCACGGGTAAACGTTTCCGGATGGTCCTTTTTATAAGATTCATGCATAAAACCTGTACCTGCGTGGCTTTTCTTCAGCCATGCAATACACTGTTTGATCTCAGCGTCATCATTACTGGTTAATCCCCTTGCAATAATGCTCAGTGGCCAGATCATATCCTGTTGTTCTACGTGCGGTCCGCCTATCCCTTCACTTTCTACCCCTTTATAAAAATAAGGGTTATGCTCAGAAAGGGCAAATTTACGCGTGTTCTGATAAATGGGGTCAGTAGCTTTTACCGCATTAAGATATGGCAGTGCCAGCAGGCTGGGCACATTGGCATCGTCCATCAGGTTTACATTACCAAAACCATCCACTTCAAATGCATACATTTTACCATAAACCGGATGCTCTACAATTGCATATTTCTGGATTGCGGTTTCTACTTCCAGTGCCAAAGCAGTAAGCTCTGCCGCCAGGATTGCGTCTTTATGCACAGCAGTAAGTAATTCGGCAATCTGCCTTAAACTTACTACAGCGAATAAGTTAGATGGAATAAGGAAAGGGAATACCGTAGCATCATCACTTGGCCTGAAACTTGAACAAATTAATCCAACTGGCTTAACCGGAAATCCGTAACCTGCCATAGGCAGACTATCTGTAGGTTTAGCCGTAACACGTTGAAAAGTGTAAGGACCAAGTCCTGTTTTACGCTGTTGCTCCTTAAATGTGGCCAAAATAAGCTGGATTGCTTTTTTCCAGTCTGCATCAAACGGGGCTGCATCACCAGTAATTTTCCAATAGTTGTAGGCAAGGCGCATGGTATAACACAAAGAATCAATCTCCCATTTGCGTTCATGTATGCCTGGTTGCATTTTGGTATGGTCACTCTCCCATTCACTTTTCTGTTCACCAGTATGGTAAAAGGCATTGGCATAAGGGTCTTTCAAAACATAAATAGTCTGGCGGTTTATTACACCTGCAATCAGGTCCTTTAACTTTTTATCTTCCTTCATAAAAGACAGATATGGCCACACCTGTGCAGAACTGTCCCTTAGCCACATTGCATCAATATCACCAGTAATTACATAGGTATCTGGTTTTCCATTGCTGGCCGTATAAGTAACTGTAGTATCCAATGTATTTGGAAGGCAATTATTAAACAACCATCCCAGTTCCTTGTCAGTTACCTTTTTCTGGAATTTGAGAATTGCTTTCTCCACTGCCGGACTGCTGAAATTTCTTTTGTTCAGCGGAACCCTGACGTTAGGATATGCCATGTCAAAAGCACTCAGTTCCTTACTGAAAAGGAGCCCTGCAGTAAGCAGGCTGGTGTTGGTAATAAAGTCTTTTCTATTCATTTCTATTTGGTTTTTATCAAATTATATAACTGGCTGGTTTTTTAAAGCCGTCACACTTTTTCCAACTTTCCATCCTGCTGTAGCATAATAAAAGATGAAAAGATAACAAGGAACCATAATCCAGTATGCCTGCTGCGCGTTAACCACATCGGCCAAAGCACCATATAATAATGGTATAACGGCTCCGCCGGCGATTCCCATAATCAGTAGGGACGATGCCATCTTTGTGAACCTTCCTACCCCGTTTAATGCCAGCGGCCATATGGCAGGATATACCATCGAGTTGGCGAAACCAAGCAATGCGATAAATAAAACAGATACATAACCAGTAGTAAATATGGCTGCGAGCGTAAGCACTACGCCCAACGCGGCAAACCATTTCATGGCGTTTTCCTGACTGAGGTACTTAGGGATACAAACAATGCCGACAAGGTATCCCAGGATCATGCCCAGAAGCGTAAACGAAGTAAAAAACTTTGCAGTAGCTAGAGGAATGTTCTGGTAACCACCATAACTGATAACCGTATCACCCGCCATTACCTCTACACCTACGTAGAGGAACATGGTAAGCACGCCCATTAACAGGTGAGGAAACTGGAATACACTGGTTTTACCAGCTGTAGCGATAGAAACCTCTTCATCTTCTTTATCCGCATCAATTTCCGGAAGCGAAGAAAAATAGATCAGGATTGCCAGTACAACCAATACAATAATGATTACTACGTACGGCAAAATCACTCTTGATGCCAGCTGGTCCAGTTCAGCAATTTTTGCTGCTGGGCTCATTGATGCTAAGCGTGCCTGAAAACCATCTGCATCTTTCAATGCGATGGCGCCAAGGATAATCGGCGCAATTGCTCCTGCCACCTTATTACAAATCCCCATTACGCTGATCCTTTTTGCTGCACTATCTGCAGGGCCCAGAATTGTAATGTACGGATTAGAGGCAGTTTGCAGTAATGCAAGACCGGTTCCCTGAACAAAAAGTCCAAGAAGGAAAAGTGAGTAAGTCCGTGTAAGGGCCGCCGGTATAAAAATTAATGCACCGATGCCCATTATCACTAAGCCCAAAGCCATTCCGTTTTTGAACCCTGTCTTATTGAGTACACCTGCAGAAGGTATTGCCATTACCAGGTAACTGATATAGAAGGCAAAAGCTACCAGATAAGACTCAAAGTTATTGAGTTCACAGGCAAGCCTTAAATATGGGATCAATACCGAGTTTAACCAGGTTACAAATCCGAATACAAAGAACAGCGCGCCAATGATAAATATGGGCTGAATTCCTTTTTTTGCTGTTGTAGTCATTTAAAAATTGATATTAAAGATGAGGTTAAATTAGAATTTCCACTTCACAAAAGCTTCCATGGCTTCGTACTCTGCCAGGCCAAGCTGATCATACGCCCTTGCAGTTTCCTGTGTACGTGCTTCTGCCCTTACCCAGAATTCCCTTGAATCATCACCTGGGAATACAGGAAGGTCTTTTTGCGACTGATGTTTAAATATGGCCAATCGTTTTCTTTCAACTTCCTGCGGAGAAAGCGGAACTGCCATTTCAATTTCATGGGTTTCAAACTCATGCCATGCACCTCTGTACATCCATAACCAGCAGTCTTTGGTCCAGCTTTCAGTAGCCCTTAAACGGATCATTGCCTCAATAATAATATTGAAACATACTTTGTGTGTACCATGCGGATCGGCAAAATCACCAGCAGCAAAAATCTGATGTGGTTTTACTTGTTGCAACAATTCCATCGTTTGTACAATATCATCTTCAAAACTTACGTCTTTCTGGAACTTACCCCTGTCATAAAAAGGAAGGTCCTGGAAGTGGATACGGTCATCAGATAAACCGGCAAACCTTGCACCTGCGATAGCCTCACCTTTTCTGATCAGTTTTTTAACTGTGCGGATTTCTTCAGGATCAGTCTGATTTGGCAATTTCTGTCCCATAAAACTGCGCATTTCCTTGTAAGTGTTTTGCAGGGCCGCGGTATCTTCACCTCTTGAATCAACAACGTCAATAGTGAATTCCATGAAACGCAGCACATCATCATCCCAAACTGCGGTATTTCCTGATGTCTGATAAGCAACATGAACTTCATGTCCCTGGTCTGCCAAACGGATAAAAGTACCACCCATTGAAATTACGTCATCATCAGGATGCGGTGAAAATATGATCACGCGTTTTTGATCTGGCGTTGCACGTTCCGGACGCTGACTATCGTCTGCATTTGGTTTACCGCCCGGCCATCCAGTGATGGTATGCTGCAATTTATTAAAGATCTGAATATTGATATTATAAACCGGACCGCGTTCCGTTGCCAGTTGCGCCATGCCGTGGTTATTATAGTTGTCTTCGGTTAACTTAAGGATCGGTTTGTTCAGTTCCTTAGCCAGCCATATAACCGCTTTTGTAACTGTAGCATCGTTCCATTGGCAGTCTTTAACCAACCATGGTGTATCAAAACGGGTTAACGAAGTAGCTGCATCAGTGTCAAGGATAAACTCAACATTAGGTGAAAGCTGTAAGAAAGTTGCAGGGACATCAGAAGAAAGTTCACCTTCAACTGCTTTTTTTACAATCGAAGCTTTCTTTTCATTCCATGCCATCAGAATAATTTCTTTGGCTTTGAAGATTGTACCTATACCCATAGTGATTGCCTTGGTAGGAACATTTGCTACCCCACCAAAATCACGTGAAGCATCTCTTCTTGTCAGGTCGTCCAATGTTACCAAACGTGTTCCAGAGTTTGGTGCAGAACCCGGCTCATTAAAACCGATATGTCCTGTCCGTCCAATACCCAGCAACTGCAGATCAATACCGCCAAATCCACTGATTTTTTGTTCATATTTTAAACAAAAGTCTTCAATGTCTTCCCTTTCAAGTTCGCCATTAGGGATATTGATGTTTTCAGGAGCGATATCAATATGATTGAACAGATTTTCTTTCATGAAACGGACATAACTCTGATCCGCATCAGGCTTCATCGGATAGTATTCATCCAGATTGAAAGTAACCACATTGTTAAAACTTAGCCCTTCTTCTTTATGAAGACGGATCAATTCTTTGTAAACTTTAACAGGAGTAGCTCCCGTTGCCAGGCCCAAAACTGCCTGCTCACCTTTTTCCTGTTTTGAAATAATGAGTGCAGCAATCCTTTTGGCTACATCAACGCTTGCAGTTTGTTCATCGCTGTAAACAGTAACCGGTAACTTTTCGTATCGGGTTTCTTCCAATAAATTTAATCTGGACATGTTTGTTTTAGTATAAAGGGTTCTTGTAAATGGGTTATTTCTATGGATTTATTTGGATCGTTTGTTCATTGCCTGCATAATTTGTTAACGTTAGGCCGGCTGTTGTGCCATTTTCAGGCGTGTAATCAATAATGACCCGTTTCTCTACTCCCGGGAGTATTGAAAAGTAGTTGTCATCATAAAATACAGGTAAAATCCTTTGCTTGGTTTTATTATCTACAAGTGAGATGCGGTTAAAGAAACTCACCTGTCCGTTGGCCGGATTGTTAAGTATCACTTCAATTTTACCACTTTTCAATTGTTTTGCCGTAGCAGTTAAAGGACTAGCCTTCAATTCATTCAAGCCAGAATACATACCTTTGTTATCTGCCAGCCAATATAAGTTATTACTGAGCATTTTTTTGTTTTCATCCAGGATCTGCATAGAAAGAAATGAACCTTTTTTTGCAGAAAGTTCTTCAACGGCCTTTTTGATTGAGCCAATGCGCTTATGACTTGATGGATCCATGAAGCAGAAGACCTGCATCACTTCAGTTTCTTTTCCATCCATGTCGTAAGATTTGATCACCAACATCAGGTTACGTCTTGCTTCAAATCCGTTGTTCACTACCATTACCATCCCATCTTCAGGGTTATACATTGAATGCAGCGGCTCACTACCAGAGCGAAGGCCAAACAGACATGCATTAGGATCGAGGTAGTAATCATACATCTGACCACGCATGGATGTCCATGGATTTTGTGTTTTCCAGATAATCACACCTGTGTACCATTCCCACATGTGCGAACTGAAACCTTCCATCAAACCTCTGTACTGATCGTAATTTACCAGCTGGGCTTTCTTGGCAAAATCCTGCACATTAGAAGGCTTGCCATAAGGCAGGATATGGTCTTCATAACCCACACCTACATAATTGTGGTAATCCCATACAGAATCTGCTTTTTCAGAAGGTCCTTTTGGCTCGCGTTTTTCCGGTGCGATAAACTGCGGTGCTATCAGGTTTTGTTTAGGAATGAACCTTTCCAGGGATTCCATATCACCTACCCCTACAGAACCTACTTCAGAGTTGAATGGATAGGTTTTGGTATTCCAGAAGGTGGAAATTTTTTGTATGCCATATGGGCCATCACCGTTTCCGCCGATAACATTTCTGGACATATCGTCTGAATTTGAGTAATCTACAAACCAGCGCGTGCCATCCAGTTCTGGGAGGATTTTATCTCTTAAAGGAACAAGGATATCTTCTGGAGGGGTAATTTCATTTCCACCGCACCAGATAGCCAGGGATGGATGGTTTCTGATCATTTTGATCATATCTGCAGCCGATTCAAGGAACAGGTGGTGATCATCAGGATACTTTCTGCGTGTCCACTGGTCTTCCGATTTCATTGGGTCAACCCATCTTCCGTTGCAGTCGCCAGACATCCAGAAATCCTGGAATACCAGCATACCATATTTATCACAGGCTTCAAAAAACTCAGGGCGTTCAATTAATGAGCCACCCCAGATCCTGATCAGGTTGAGGTTCATATCACGGTGATACCTGATTTCGGTATCGTATCTTTCTTTAGACAAACGGAGCATTGCATCTGAAATAATCCAGTTACCGCCTTTAATAAAAATCTTTTGTCCGTTTACCATAATCTGCTTGCTGCTGGTGGTAGTGTTCCATTCTGTCTGAATTTCCCTCACTCCAACACTCACCGTTTGGCTATCAGTTAATGTAGTGCCTTTTTCTAAAAATCTAATTTGCAAAGCATATAAATCCTGTTTACCATATCCACTTGGCCACCACAGCTTAGGGTTTTTAAGTACCAGGTCTGGAAACTTAATATCAGCTGTACTGTTTGGTTTTAATAGTACGCTTTGGGTCACTTTATTCCCATCAATGGTATAAACAAGACTTCCGCTTACTTCCTTCCCAGTAGAGTTTTTAAGTTCGGCAGTCACTTTAATTAGTGCAGGTTCCTGTGCGCCGGTTGCTTTACGCTTACCCGGTACCAATGTAATTACATGTGGATTGTCAAGACTTACACCACCCGTTCTTTCGATAAAAACTTTATCCCAGATACCAGTATTTCTATCCCTGATTGGGCGGATCCAGTCCCAGCCCGCAGTGTATTGTGAAGAAACGCCTCTTGCGATAGTTCCGTCACCACCCTGGCCCCCATTAGGATCACCAACTACATCTGGTGGGTGAACAATTACAGCTAACCTATTGGTGCCGCTTTTTGCAAGAAGTTTTGTGATGTTAAAAGACTTTCTCAGGTACATCCCTTTAAAAGGCTCGGTGTTTACTTTTTTACCGTTCAAAAAGATATCACAGCTGTAATTGATCCCTCTGAATTTTAACCACACCTGCCCATCAGCCGATGGAAGTGCTTCCTTAAATTCCTTTACAAACCAATAGGTATAGTAATCTTTTCCGATAGTATAAATATCAGGAATGAGTTTATTGTTCATTCCATAGAAAGGATCAGGCACTTCTTTATTTACCAGCATGGTAGTGAGAACCGTTCCCGGCACAACAGCTTTTTTCCAGTTACCTGTAGAAAAAGAAGCTGTTGAAATTTCTGTCCCCTGGGCTGTAACCTTAGTGGCAGGCATACACAGCCAGCCAGAATTGAGTTCATATTGGTTCTGGGCAGATAATTGCCCTGCAGTTGCCAGCAGGACCATAACCGCACACAGGGTTTTAAGCCATTGGGATTGAATATTTTTTAACATTATAACGCTTTTTGAATATCTTTTTTATTACTAATTATTGAGTTACAGAATATGGTCTGTCGGCTGTTTTTATACCCCATACCGTTGATGGTTTAGCACCCATCTGGATGGTCATTTTACCGCCTTTGATAATTTCACTGTGAAGGATATAAGATTTTGTATAGGCTTTTCCGTTCAGGGTGATGGACTGGATATATTTATTGGTTTTGCTGTTGTTCTTTACAGAAAGGCTGAAAGTTTTACCGTAACCAACTTTTAATGTAGCTTCATTCACAACCGGGCTGCCAAATACATACATACCATTAGAAGGATTTTCAGGATAGAAACCCAGTGAAGAAAAGATATACCAGGCTGACATCTGTCCAACGTCTTCGTTACCACTTAAACCATCAGGTTTTGCGGTGTAAAGGTTATCAAGAATGTACCTTACCTTATCAGCAGTTTTATACGGCTGACCAGCATAAGCATACATATAAGTAATGTGATGACTTGGTTCGTTGCCATGTGCATACTGTCCGATCAATCCACTGATATCCGGTGACGATTCTGCACCCATATCACCTTTCGCAGTAAATAACGAGTCAAGTTTAGCTACAAAAGGTTTAGTACCTCCCAATAAACCCATCAGGCCTTCTACGTCCTGTGGTACCAACCATAAGTATTGCCATGCAGTACCTTCAGTATAATCATCCTGACGGTGGATAGCATGGAAAGGGTTAAATGGAGTTCTCCATGTATTGTTGGCAAACCTGCCCCTCATGAAACGGCTTTCTTTATCAAAGTAATTTTTATAGTTTTCACCACGTTTGCTCCAGTAGGCATAGTCTTCTTTATTTCCGCGGTTTTTGGCTACTTGCGCTACACCCCAGTCGGCAATAGCATATTCCATTCCCATGGCTACAGATTCTACAGTACTGTCAGCGGGAATAAATCCGTATTTCTGCACCTGGTCCAGACTACGGATTTTTTGCATACCCGTACCTTTTAAGGCTTCATAAGCCAGGTCTTTATCAAATCCTTTAATACCTTTCAGGTAAGCATCGGCCAGGGCAATCATACCCGGGTTACCTACCATACAATCAGTTTCATTTCCCATCAAATGCCAAACCGGCAATCTGCCCTGCTGTTGGTAAATAGCAAGGAATGTATTGACAACATCACCTGCCTTTTCACTGTTGATCAGTGTAAGAAGCGGTTGTGCAGCACGATAGGTATCCCACAAAGAGAAAGTAGTGTAGTTTGTGAAAGATGCATTTTTATACACCTTTTTGTCCGTTCCCAGGTAATCGTTGTTTACATCATTGAAAACCGAAGGGGCAATCATGGTGTGGTACAATGCAGTATAGAAAATTTTCATTCTCGTTGCATCATCGCTTTTAATGATCACTCTGCTAAGTTCTTTGTTCCAGTCGGCATCAGCTTTTGCCACCTGTCCCGCAAAGTTCCATCCCGGAATTTCTGTTTTCAGGTTCAGCTTTGCATTTTCTATACTCACTGGCGAAATAGCTAATTTAAGCTGTATCGGACTACCATCTTTCGTATCAAATACTGCAACGACCTTAGCGCCGAGGGCTTTCAGCTCTTTACCGCTGCGCACCTCAGTGCTGTCATACACTGCCAGGTCTTTGATTGGTTTGGAGAAAACAGCTGTAAAATAAACACGCTGATCAACTGCCCAACCTTTAGAATAGCGGTAACCAGAAACCGTAGTATCATTTTCCTGACGGATATAAGTTTCAGTTGGGGTGTCCCATCCTGTACCAGGTTTCAGATCAATAATAATCTTTGGGGTTTCTCCTTTTGGAAAAGTATATTGGTGGAATCCTACCCTTTTGCTTGCAGTAAGTTCCGCTTTAACATTATATCTTTTTAATTTAACGCTGTAATAACCAGGTTTAACAACTTCTTCCTGGTGAGAGAAAAGCGAATAATAACCGCTCTGTTGATTGCCGATTGTTCCTTTCAGCAATTTCACATTACCTGTTACCGGCATTACGGTAATATCTCCAAGGTCGCCTATTCCTGTTCCACTTAAACGTGTATGCGCAAAACCAGTGATAGTAGAATCACTGTAATGATAACCTGAGCACCAATCCCAGCCAGTAGACAAGTTGGTTGGACCAAGCTGAACAGCTCCATAAGGCACATTGGCACCTACAAAAACATGTCCGTGACCACCCGTTCCGATATAAGGATCAACATATTTAGTCAGTTGTACCGCTGATTTAGTTTGTGCGAGCAGCTGACCGCCAAAAGCAGTGATCAATATCGTACCACCAAGCATTAGCTGTTTGGCGGAGGTATTGAAATGCTGAAGTTTTAATTTAAACATAGTTGTAATTATTGTACTGGATATGAAAAAGCAAGTGCACCATATAAATCGGTGTTATTTTTTATAGATTCTGGCAGATGTACCGTGATATTGTCTCCTTTAAGTTCCCATTTAACAGGTTTCCCAGTGTTGAGCAGTACCATCCGGCTTCCTTTTTTAGGAGTGTTACCCGTCCATTCAATCGTTTTAGCAATCTCATCATCCTTCTTAAAGCAATATATTGCGTTGATGATCTTTTTATCTTTGCTAGTAGTGAACCAGGTATTGCCATTGTGATATTCTTTCGTAATGGTTGTACCGTAAATGGCTTTACCATTTGTTTTCATCCAGGTACCAATTTGTTCAAGACGGCTAACTACCGCGTCAGGGAAAGTACCATCAGGTGCAGGGCCAACGCCGAGGAGCAGACTTCCGCCTTTAGCAGTAACCTCTACCAGTGAGCGGATTACTTCAGCAGGTTGTTTATACTGGTCGTTTTTAACAAAACCCCATGCATTTCCTAAAGTAAGACAACTTTCCCATGGATGTTCAAGCTGCGTTTCAGGGATTTTATTTTCAGGGGTTTGATAATTTTCATAAGGCCCATGGACAGTGCGGTCAACCATTAATAAACCTGGTTGTGCCTTGCGTGCCATTGTAGCAATCTTAGGCATATCGATTTCCTGGTTCCATTCAGGTATAGCTGCCCCCCAGCTTCTAACTTCATCATTTACTGTTTCAAGTGGGCGTACCCATCCCCCATCAAGCCATAGGATGTCTATTGAACCATAGTTATTCATCAGCTCACCAATCTGGTTGAAGGCAAAGCTTTTGAACTGGTTCCATCGCCATGGATATTTACGGATATCGTAATTGGTATTGCGATCTGGAGTGGCGTATTTAGACCACCAGAAATATTGAGAATGCCAGTCGGGTTTAGAGAAGTAAGCCCCAATCATAAAGCCTTGTTTTCTGAATGCATCAAAAACGTATTTTGCTACATCAGCTTTAGGATTATTGGCGAAGGGCCCGGTGGCAATATTAAAGTCGGATTGTTTAGTGTCAAACATCGAGAAACCATCGTGATGTTTAGTTGTAAAGATCATGTATTTCATACCAGCGTCTTTACCCGCTTTTGCCCATTGATCTGGGTTAAATTTGACAGGATTAAAATCTTTTTTTAATCCCCAGTACCATTTTTTATAATCTTCATAGGCGACAGTGCTGTCTGGGCGTTCGATCCAGCTTTCATTACAGAGTTCCCAGGATTCAATGATCCCTGGAACAGCATAGAGCCCCCAGTGTATCAGCATTCCGAATTTCTGGTCCTGCCATTTGTCAAGTTTTGTTCTTACGGCCTGATCTTTTGGCCACTCATATATTGTAGATTGTTGATGTACGCCGTTTTGCGCTTGTGTCTTTACAGATAGCAGTATTAAACATACAACTACCCAATTCATTTTTTTCATTGTGTCTTGAGTGTTTTCATCAGCATAACCCAGTATTCAGATCTTCTGACTGTTATTTGTGAACTCGCAAGAGCCCGGTTTAGAATGCGCTTTACATCCCGGTATCGGCTTGATTTCATACGTAAAAAGTGGTCCAGTATGAATAAGCCTGTAATATCCTAAAAAAAAGAAACAACTCCTACCGGTTTATTAATAATTGAGCATTAACTCTCATTAATTTTTAAGCCGGCAGGAATCGTTTCTGTGTATTAATTAGCTACGTCCCACCAAACTCTTGATGTAAGGAAGTCGCCACCTTGAAGTGTAGTTACACCTGCAAGATAATTTGTACCATTGGCAGTTCTTTCAGTTTGAGGATAGATCATCCGTCTTGGAATAACACCGTTGGTTACATTACCTGGATATACTACTGGAGTAAGTACAGGGTAACCAGATCTTTTCCAGTTAGACCAGCTTTCGATAAAGCTGAAAGTAGCATTCTCGTTAGCCCAGTATTGCTCATTGATCATCTTCAATTCCTGACCAGCAACTAATGGATGTGCAGCTGCGAAAGCAGTTGCTGTACCAGCATCAATTGTTGCAGCAGCATTGATCTGTGCAAGTCCTGTTAATGAAGCAGCTAGAGCATTAGCGTAATGAGATGCAGCACTTCCACCAACAGCCCATCCGCGGAAAGCAGCTTCAGCTAATAAATATTCAGTTTCAGCATATGAAAGCGTTATTACTGGAGCACCTGCCTGAATAAAAACGGCAACGCGAGGCCTTGAGTAGTTACCTAATGGTGCCTCAGTATCAGTTGAATTTAGTGCTGCACTTGTTCCAGGATAACCAGGTGCTCTTGCTATGTTAGTAGTACCTTCTCCAAGATCATAACCGTTTGGCATTCCAACCTGAATTGCCGCAGCGTTATTTCCAGCTAAGGCTGAATTTTTGTTGTTATTACCACCTGGAGCAGAAATTTCAGCGATAGCACTTATACGAGGATCATTTGTTGTTTTTAGGAAATTGATGAAAGTCTGGCTCCATCTTACCTGTTGAAAATCATCGGTCACTAACAGCGCACCTGTACTGGCGTTTCTAGTATCATCAGCACCACCATCAGTTTTGAAAACCATGTTATCAGTATTGCTGGTCATTAAACCACCAGTATATGCTCTTTCTGCCCAAGTTTTAGCGTTAGCTGCATCAACCTTAGTTAAACGCATAGCTAGTCTAAGCATTAATGAATAACCTGCTTTTCTCCATTGAACCACGTTACCAGCGAAGTAATTATCACCAGTCACTGTTGCATCTGGGTCTAACGCAGTAATTGCAGTTTGAAGATTGGTTAAAAGTGCTGTATAAACTGCCTGTTGCGTGTCGTATTTAGGCGATACATTCCCATTCTCAGCCATGAGAGCTTCATTAAAAGGAATAGCACCGTAAGCATCAGATATTCTCTGGTATAAGAAAATCTGATTAATTTTAGCAATCTGTATAACGTTTTTAAATTTTTCAGGATTTTGTGCATTAGCAATTTTAATAGCCTGATCTAACTTACTTAATGCAGTATATCCCTCGTTCCAGATTCTGGCCTGGTATCCGATTGTACCACTCGTGTTTACATATTTGTCACCATTTCCATAGTAACCTAGTGTACTGGCAAGACCTTGTATTGCCATAGATTGGTACAACAACTGCGTGTAACCAGTATTCGCGTAACCTAATTCTCCCGAGGTTAAGAGAAAGTTTGGATCTGTATCGGCAATTGTACCAGCTCTCGGGTCAGTATTGGTTTCAGCCAAATGTTCTTTAGAACATGAAGTTGAAAGCACTACCGCAGAGAATGCAAAGTAAATAAATATTTTTTTCATAGCTGTCTATTTAAATTTGAAGTTAACATTGAAACCATAAGTTCTGGTGAACGGCAACGCTCCACCTTCTACACCTGCCAAAGCAACTTGTGAAGAAAATGTATTTTCCGGATCGATGTTATCAGTATGTTTCATGATAGTGAAAAGGTTACGAGCAACTAAGTTAACACCGATTGAAGAAAATGGCAATTTACCCAACATTCTTCCTTTGAAGGTATAACCTAAAGTTGCCTGACGGAATTTAATAAAGCTTCCATCTAAAACAGCAAGGCTGTTCACGTTAGTCATCAAGCCAGTATAGTATTCCTGTGCAGGAACATTTTTAGTGTTTACTGTTCCATCTGCTAAAACGCCTTGAGCAACAACACCACCATCACGACCTGGCAATGTAGCTTTGTTCAATCCATATGTATAAGAATAGAATTCTGTTGCAGATAAAATCTTGTTACCAAATCTGTAGTCGATCAAGAAACTCAGATTCCAGTCTTTGTAAGAGAAATCATTGTTCCAGCCACCATAGATTTTTGGAAGGCCTGATCCCTGAGGTTTAAGGTCACCACGAACCGGTACACCGTTGTCACCAATTACGATATTACCGTTTGCATCATATTTGTAATCGTAAGCCATGATTTGAGCTACGCCATAACCTTTAACAACACCAATATACGCGTCACCTGGTCTGTATGTACCTGTGTTCAATGGCGCATTTTCTCCACCGTCAATGTTCAGGACTTCGGTTTTAACGTTTGTAAAGTTGAAGCTCGAATTCCAGTTAAAATTATCGCTTTTTATTGGACTACCACTCAGCATAATCTCGATACCTGTGTTTTTGGTTGATCCAAGGTTTACAAATCTCGACTCGAATCCTGAAGCTACAGATGTTGATGCTTTTACAACTTCACCTTCAGTTTTTCTGGTAAAGAATGCGGCATCAATTCCAATTCTGTTTTTCAGGAATTTCAACTCTGTACCAACTTCAAATTCTGTCAATGAATATGGTCTTAGATTTGCATTAGGTAAAGTGTTGCTGAAACTTCCTGTGGTTGTACCATCAACAGGATTTCCAATAGTATAATACTGTTGCGTCAAATAAGCATCAGCTGGTTCACCACTTGTTTTTGCATAAGATGCACGTAATTTACCAAAGCTTAAAGGCTCCCATTTAGTTAATTGTGAGAACACAAAACTTGTTGATACAGATGGAGTGAAGATACTGTTGTTGTCAACCGGTAAAGTAGAGAACTGGTCATAACGGCCTGTAGTACTAACTGTAATTAAGCCCTTATAGCTGAAATCCGCAGTATAGTATGCTGAAGGCGTTTCTCTCCCATTATAATCATAGGCGATACTTCTAGTCTCAACATTGGTAGGTGTATATAGATAAGGTATAATAAAAGCAGTACCACCTAAGCTGTTTGATTCGTAAGTAGCTTTACGATAGTTACCACCCACACTTGCGTTTACATTAAAATCTGGAAGCACATCTTTGCTGAAGTTTAATAAAACGTCAGTGTTCATTTCAGTTCTTTGTGCTTGAGCCAATCCATTTAACTGACCTTTACTTTCTCTTGAATAAGCAGTTCCGGTAGGTGTAACAGAAAGCGAACGGTCTGTAGTAACGTCATATCCTAAACGTGCCTGCAATGAAAGGTAGCTTGTGAAAGCATATTTTGCAGAAGCTGCTGCGATAAAACGTTTACGCGAGTTATTGTTTACTAACTGGTTGGTTACAAAATAAGGATTTGTAACGTATGAATTATCATTCCAGCTCATTTCATTACCAGTAACAGTATTGAAGCCAGGTGATAGGGATTCTACATTTAAACTAGTTGGCAAGAACTGAAGGGCATAGTTGGCATTCAACGGAGAATCACTTAGATATGCTTTGTTTTTGTCTTGTTGGTCAATGTAGTTCGCAACTAAGTTGAAAGACAATTTATCGGTCAACTGTTGGTTAGTGCTGAAGTTGAAAGTTTTTCTTACCAATCCACTGTTAGGCAATACTGATTTTGCATCCAGGTTTGCAGCAGAAAAACGGTAGGTTCCTTTTTCACCACCACCAGCAACTGAAATGCTATTCGTTAAACTTGGAGCAGTACGGTAAAAAGTACTTACATTATCAGTAACAGCAGAATAAGGGTGAAGAAGACCGTCAGCAGCAATTGTTTGTGCACCGTCTAATTTTTCGCCCCAAGAATATAAACCAGAACTCACAGCTGAGTTCAAATTTGTAGGTCTTGATCCGCGTTGTCCCTGACCATACTCATACTGGTAGTCTGAGTTATCAACTGCTTTATCAAACTGTAAATTGGCATTGTACTCAATTTGCACTTTACCTTTTTTACCTGTTTTAGTAGTAATGTTAATTACACCATTAGCAGCCCTTGCACCATATAATGCAGATGCAGTAGATCCTTTAAGGACAGTCATGCTTTCTACGTCATCAGGATTGATGTTACTGAAACCATCACCACCATCAGATCCACCATATTGGCCTGCACCTGTTCCTCTTTGAGAGTTATCAATAGGTACACCATCAATAACGATCAAAGGTGTTGTGCTACCAGTAAATGAAGTTGCACCACGGATGTTCAATCTTGCTGAAGCACCAGGACCGCCTGAAGTACCACCAACACTTAAACCAGCCACACGGCCGCTCAATGAGTTTGCAATGTTAGATTCCCTTGCTTTATCCATTGTTTCACCACCAACCTTAGTTACAGAGTAACCTAAAGTTTTCTGGTCTTTCGTGATACCCAAAGCCGTTACAACTACCTCATTCAGGTCGTTTGCACTTGGCTTAAGGCTCACGTTAATGGTAGTTTTACCAGCAACGCTAACTTCCTGAGGAGTATATCCAATATAAGTTACAACCAGGATTGCATTTTCAGGAACGCTCAAAGAGAATAAACCATTAGCATCAGTAGTTGCACCACCTTTTCCACCTTTAACCTGTACCGAAGCACCGATTACTGGCAAACCAGTTTCATCAATTACTTTACCTTTTACAATGATGTCTGCAGCATTTTGTCCTTCTGGCACAATCACGATCAGGTTATTTGCAAGCATGTTAAAAGTGAAGCCTGTGTTTTTAAGGGCCTCATTCAAAACAAATGATACATCTTTATCTGTTACATCGATAGTGATGTTTTTTCCCGCAGGGATTTTGCGGTTACTGAACATAAATCTGTAGTCAGACTTCGCTTCAATTTGTGCGAGTACGTCTGTGAATTCAGCAGAATTCAATTTAAGAGAGATTCTCTTTTGTGAGTAAACACCGGCAACAGCACTTAAGTTAAATATAAGCAGCAATCCGAATGTTACTTTCATGATGGCCAACGACTGCGTTGGCGCATTTTTAGGCACTGCGCGTTTAAGACGCGATAAAAATTTCATACTATTTGAATTAGTGTGATAATTTTAAGCTTCCGCGGGGGAAGTTAAATAAATAGACAATTGGGTTTTTGCTTGATTGGGGAGCATATTTTAGTCCCGCCTGGTCTGTTAAGTGAAAATTTTTGTCATATGATCTGGGTTAGTTTACAGTTAATAGTTTTGTTGTTAGTCCTCTGTTGTTGTTTTTGCTTGTTGTTGTTTCTGGTGTGTTGTTGTAGTATGTTGTTGTTATGTTGTTGTTTGTAGTATCTGTTTGTTTGTTGTAGTCTAATTGTTCATCTCCTTAATAGATCCTCACTACAGAATCATTTATGGCATAATGGAATTTCTCTGTCAGTTGAAGCGCTTTAAGTGCCTCGGCTATATTTTCCTTTTCAATGATCCCGGTAAACCGTAGCTGCCTTACGGTATCACTATCAAAATTGATATCTACATTATACCATCTTTCCATGCTTTTTGCCAGGGTAGAGAAATCTTCGTTTTTAAAAGTGAGTTTATTTTCTGTCCAGGACGTTTCTATTATAGTGGCGTGGTTAGGTTCAAAGTAAGTGAGCAGACGCATTGATGTATCAATGTCTGTATTGGAAAGAGCCACTCTCTTATTATCAGTACGAAGATTTCTTAGTACAAGTTTTTGCGACGGTTTTAAATAGATTTGTTTTCTTGATAAGTTGTTTAGCGTAACGGTAATGGCTCCATGTAATAACGTTGCCTCAGTCAGTCTTTCGTTTGAATAGGCCTTAACATTAAAAGTAGTACCCAGTACCTTAATATCCATATCCTTGGTATGTATAATAAATGGGTGTTTCGCATCTTTACTCACATCAAAGAATGCCTCGCCAATAAGAAATACTTCCCGGGTAGAATCAGAAAATTTTGCCGGGTATTCCAAACGGCTGTCAGAATTTAAACGGATCTCAGTTCCATCTGTTAAAGTAAAAACAGATCTAACACCTTTTGGAGTTTCTTTAATTATCAGTTCCTTCCGATAAGTAAAATAACTATGGTATATAAAAAATGTACAACAGAATACCAGTAGAGCAGAGGCTACTTTAGATACCCAGTTGAATACTGGTTCAGCGACAGGCTCATCTTCTGTGTCATCCGTTTCATCCATAGACCCGGGCATATCTTTCTCACCTGTCTCGCCGTTTTCTATTCTGCCCTGAATTTTATTAAACAGTCCCCTGCTGTCGTACTCAACTTTATGGTTGTTGGACCAGTATACCCTTAATAACTCCTCTTCCCTCCTATCGTATAATGGTTCTCCGCGTAGATAGATTAATTCGCGCTTTTCATCTACTGTAATTTCTCCAGTAAGATCTTTGGTAAGCAACTCAATAAACCTATCTTTTTCCATTCTGAACTTAATCCTTCTATAGTCTTGAATGTTAAGACACCAATCTTTCATCAAATGCTTACAGCAAATGAAAATAATTCTAAAAAATTCGCATTATTTTTGAATGTTTCTTTTAATTCTTCAAAACAGACCAATAATTCAGATCAATTTTCAGCTTAAAAACCATGATCTTGTATATTTACCGCATAAAAGATCACAAAAAAGCTGATATCCGGACCTATACATAGTGTATTTTATACACTTTAATAAAGTAAACACATTTATACACCATAAAAGTATGCGCATAACATACCATTGTTCTGAAAATGAAAAGGATATTAGACGAATTTAGAAATGAAGTTTTTGACAGTCAGGTAAGGGCTCATCTCCTTGCTTAACTTTTTCATTGCTCTCAGTACCTGGGTTTGTACTGTTTTGTGCGAGATATTTAAAATTTCTGACACTTCTTTATATTTCATTCCATCCTCTTTCACAAGCTGGAATATAATTTTACATTGCTGCGGCAGGGTTTCAATTGCCTGGTCAAGCTTAAAGAACAATTCCTTTTTTTCAATCTCGGCCTCGGGATTACTATAAGCTACAATTTCAGAATGACTGTCATCAATACTGACCACTCTTACAGAACTGTTTTTCCTCAAATGGTTAAGTGCCCTGTTTTTTACTGAGATAAAGATATAGGTTTCAAGATTCTCTACCTGCATCATTTTAACACGCTGGTTCCAGAAGCTTACAAATACATCGGCAACTAATTCTTCTGCTATTTCCTTTTTGTTAACATAGAGCTCACAAAACTTTATCAGCCGGGTATTAAAAACAAAAAAGAATTGCTCAAACGACTTGTGATCATTTTCACAAGCTATTTTAGTCCATAATTCCTTTATATCAAGTTTTTTCTCTTCCAAAGCACCCTTGTTAAATCGTTTTACCTACTTCGTATTATGAAATTATAACAAAAAATCTATAATACAAAGATTATTCGGCGTTTATTTCAAATGTATCGGTTAACACACCCATGTGTGATGCTAAACAATCGTCAACTTCATTTAAAAATCTACTTTCATTGAAATATACAAAGATTGTGTTTTCCTGCTGTAAATAAAACAACAGATTACACACCTATATATGTCATCAAACTATACAAAATAAATTGGGCCTGCCAGTTCAAACAGGCAGGCCCAATTCCCTTTATAACTTACTTACAGTCTGTTTATGTTTAAACGCCAGTGTTCTTAAGATAGTACTTTCACCTCATCTTCTTTCGCTGCCAGGTAACGTTCTGCATCTAATGCAGCCATACAACCTGAACCTGCAGCGGTAATTGCCTGACGATAGTAGTGGTCCTGCACGTCGCCACATGCAAAAACGCCTTCTATGTTTGTTTTTGTTGTTCCAGGTATAGTTTTCAGGTATCCTGTGTCATCCATTTCCAGCCAGCCTTTAAACATATCTGTATTTGGTTTGTGACCAATTGCAACAAAGAAACCTTCCACTTCAAGATCTGAATCTTGTCCTGTCTGGTTATTATGAATTTTTAATCCTGTTACATTTTTGCCGTTACCCAATACTTCTTTCGCTTCTGAGTTATAGATTACTTCAATGTTAGGTGTGTTGAGCACGCGGTTAACCATGGCCTTTGAGGCCCTGAATTCATCGCGTCTAACCAGCATATATACTTTCTTACATAATTTGGCAAGGTAAGTTGCTTCTTCAGCTGCCGTATCACCCGCACCAACAATTGCTACATCCTGACCTCTGAAAAAGAAGCCATCACATACTGCACAAGCAGAAACGCCAAATCCATTGTAATGCTGCTCACTTGGTAAGCCCAGCCACTTGGCCGTAGCACCAGTAGAGATAATAACAGTATCTGCGGTAATAGTTTTGATCTCGTCAACCACTACCTTGTGTGGCATTGAAGAGAAGTCTACTGAACTCACGTATCCAAAACGGATATCAGTTCCAAAACGCTCTGCCTGCTTACGGAAATCTTCCATCATTTCAGGTCCCATTACACCATTTGGGTAACCAGGGAAATTATCAACATCAGTAGTCTGGGTAAGTTGTCCTCCGGCTTCCATCCCGGTATATAAAACTGGTTTCAAATCTGCCCTTGCGGCATAAATTGCAGCAGTATAACCGGCAGGGCCTGAACCAATAATAAGGCATTGAACATGTTCTATTTCTTGAGGAGTATTCATATCTAATTTTCTGTTATAGCCTGCTTCGTTTACTGATCCAAATTTGGAACCTGCACCGTAACGGACTAATATGGTATACAAAAATAGCGTTTAATATGGGATGCGCAAAGTGTTCACAGCCCTAATTGATATTTTTACGCGCGGCTTGCTTATCACGGAGCTTTTTACCACTAAGCGACGATATGAGTTTGTCATTTACGTACTCATCTTCCTGTTTTCCACCCCGAAATACCCAGGTCCCGTTTTTCATGCCATTTATATACATGCCCGAAATAGTCACTTTTCCGTTGTTTTCAAACAACTGGTAAGGCCCCTGGAGCACATCACGTACATACGTAGCCAATTGCTTAATCTTCCCGTCCGGATAAAAGCTGGCCCACCTACCTTCGCGGTGCCCATCTAAATATCTTCCGGTCAGTGCAATATACCTGGACTTGCCATTTGGCCCATAACCAGTACCCGGATCTGTGTTTTCAAAGGGCACCCATGCATAGTATACGAACTTACCGTGAGGCACCTGCAGGCTGTCATCTTTGAAAGATCCAGTAGTCAGCATCACATTGTCGAGGTCAAACTTTTTAAATGTATACACACTGTCGCCTGTTAACTTTCCAAAAACTGCAAATCCCGTAGCCAGCGTAGAATCAGCAGTGATTCTGTCTTTTGCATCGAGAAAAATAGTTCTGACCTGGCTAAAGGCATTTAAACCAAAAAACAGAAACAGGAAGCAGGAGAGCATTCTCTTCATCATAGTTATCAAATTTAATAACTAGGTCTGGATAATTCCGACATTGAATTGTCTTTTTATTGGCGACTGGTTGGCGGCCTCAATACCCATAGAAATCACTTTACGCGTTTCAAGGGGATCAATAATACCATCTACCCAAAGCCTCGATGCAGCATAATAAGGCGTGGTTTGGCTGTTATATCGCTCAGTAATTTCTTTCAGCAGCTCAGCTTCCTTTTCGGGATTGACTTCCTCTCCTTTCGCCTTTAAAGATGCGGCCTGTATCTGAAGTAAGGTTTTGGCGGCTTGTGAACCACCCATTACCGCAATTTTTGCACTCGGCCAGGCGTAAATTAAACGCGGATCATAGGCTTTGCCACACATGGCATAGTTGCCGGCGCCATAAGAGTTTCCAATCACTATGGTAAATTTTGGAACAACAGAATTTGCCACAGCGTTAACCATCTTTGCACCGTCCTTTATAATACCGCCCTGCTCAGACCTGCTGCCAACCATAAAACCGGTTACATCCTGCAAAAAAACCAGCGGGATCTTTTTCTGGTTACAGTTCATTATAAACCGTGCCGCCTTGTCTGCACTGTCGGAGTAAATTACACCACCAAATTGCATTTCCCCTTTTTTGGATTTTACTACCTTACGCTGATTGGCAACAATACCTACTGCCCAACCGTCTATTCTGCCCAGGCCGCAAACAATACTCTGACCATATTGCTTTTTATATTCTTCAAATTCAGAATCATCCGTCAGTCGGCCGATAATCTCATGCATGTCATACTGCTTTTCCCTGTTCTCTGGAAGGATACCATAAATTTCCTCAGGTTTCAGTTTTGGAAGACTGGGCTCAACACGGCTGTAACCTGCAGACTCCGGTTTCCCCAGCATACTCATAATATTACGTATACTATCTAGGCAGGCCTGATCGTTTGGATGTTTATAATCGGTAACCCCCGAAATTTCGCAGTGTGTAGTTGCCCCACCCAGGGTTTCATTGTCAACATCTTCGCCTATGGCCGATTTTACCAGGTAAGAGCCGGCCAGAAAAACGGACCCTGTGCCTTCAACTATCATGGCTTCATCACTCATAATTGGCAGATACGCACCACCGGCAACGCATGAACCCATTATAGCCGAAATCTGTACAATCCCATCTGCAGACATCATTGCGTTGTTCCTGAACATCCGTCCAAAATGCTCTTTGTCAGGAAATATTTCATCCTGCATCGGCAGGTATACACCGGCACTGTCTACCAGGTAAATTACCGGCAAACGGTTCTCCATTGCAATTTCCTGGGCACGCAGGTTTTTCTTCGCGGTCATAGGGAACCAGGCGCCTGCTTTTACCGTTGCATCATTGGCCACGATCATACATTGGCGCCCTGATACATAACCGATACCACAAACTACACCTGCAGAAGGACAGCCACCCTGTTCAGCATACATGCCTTCGGCCGCAAAGGCCCCGATCTCCAGAAATTCTGTTTCCTTGTCAATCAGGTAGGCAATCCGCTCACGTGCAAGCATTTTACCCTTTTCCTTTTGCTTGGCCGCGCTCTTTTCACCACCACCTTTATATATTTGATTAAGCCGGCTCCTGAGTTCATAAACCTGCTGTTTATTGATGTCTTCGTTTTTGTTGAATTCGATGTCCATTTGGACAAGATAATGGTATTCCTTCTAATTATAAAAGCAGCGAGCTAAAATTAATTGTGCATAAAGTCCCTTATTGTAGCTTGTACACCACAGTAAAAACTGCTATTTTAAATCAGGTTACGGTCTTTAAACCACACCGAATCAGGTGCGGCCTTAAAGGCTTTCATTTGTTCAATAAGATCAACAGGATCAGCAGATTGTATAACAAGATTACGGTTAACCGGTTTCAACAAACCATGTTCTACCATTACATCCATTTGTGCGAAAAGATGGTCGTAAAAACCACCAACATTTAATACCCCAATGGCCTTGTTGTGCAATCCGAGCTGCAGCCAGGTAAGCACTTCAAAAAACTCTTCAAGCGTTCCAAACCCACCTGGTAAAATAATAAAACCATCAGCCAGATCAGCCATCTTTTTTTTGCGCTCGTGCATATTTTCCGTAACAATCAATTCCGTTACTTCCTTGTGGCCCACTTCAAGGTCCAGCAAAAATTGGGGGATCACACCGGTAACCTTGCCTTTGTTTTTTAAGACTTCATCGGCAATGATGCCCATCAGTCCAACGCTTCCACCACCATAAACCAAACGGATTTCCTCGGCAGCAAATGCTGCTGCTAAATCTTCAACCGATTTACGCAAAACCGCATCCCCATTAAAATTTGCACCGCAGTACACACAAATTGACTTCATAAATTTAAAATAAAATTAAAGCGTAAAAAGAAAAGATCACTTTAGCTTAGTAAAAAGCGCTAAAGTGATCTGCAATAGTATAAGTAAGCTAAAAAACTAACGTGAATAATTTGGAGCTTCTTTAGTGATTGAAATATCATGAGGATGACTTTCTCTCATACCAGCAGCAGTTATACGGACAAATTTTGCGGCTTGTAGATCTTCTATCGTTGCAGCACCACAGTAATGCATACCAGCTCTCAGTCCGCCTACATATTGATAGATAACTTCTGCAAGTGTTCCTTTATAAGGAACCCTTCCAACAATACCTTCCGGAACAAGTTTAGTTACCACATCTTCATCATCCTGGAAATAACGGTCTTTAGATCCAACCTGCATAGCTTCTACAGAACCCATACCGCGGTAAGATTTAAATTTACGTCCTTCATAAATGATGGTCTCCCCTGGTGATTCCTCAACTCCTGCGAATAACGAACCCGCCATAATTGAGCTGGCCCCAGCAGCAAGTGCTTTAACAATATCCCCGGTCTGTTTAATACCTCCATCGGCAATAACCGGGATGCCAGTACCTTTCAGTGCCTGGGCACATTCATAAACTGCATATAGCTGAGGCACTCCCACACCTGCTATAATTCTTGTGGTACAGATGGAACCTGGGCCGATGCCTACTTTTACTGCATCAGCACCAGCTTCAGCAAGTGCCCTTGCAGCTTCTGCAGTAGCAATATTACCTGCAATAACCTGTAGATCTGGAAAACGTGCTTTTATGGCTTTTACCATATCAATCACTCCTTTAGAATGACCGTGCGCGGTATCTACAGTTACTACATCCACACCAGCCTGAACCAGTGCAGCAACGCGATCGATATTATCGGCAGCAACACCAACAGCAGCGCCTACCCTTAGGCGTCCGCGTTCGTCTTTACAAGCTTTAGGATAGTTTTTATATTTCTGTATATCTTTAAATGTGATTAGTCCGGCAAGACGGCCTTCTTTACTGATCACGGGAAGTTTTTCAATTTTGTAGTCCTGAAGGATTTCTTCAGCCTGTATCAAAGTAGTGCCCTCTGCCGCAGTGATCAGGTTTTCGCTGGTCATTACTTCCGATACCGGACGTTGCATGTCTTTTTGGAAACGAAGGTCACGGTTAGTAATAATACCTACCAGTTTATTATCGTTGTCAATCACCGGGATACCACCGATTTTAAATTTTGTCATGATCTGAAAAGCATCAGCAATCACAGCATCCGCATGTAGTGTAACAGGATCCTGGATCATTCCGCTTTCTGAACGTTTTACCTTGCTGACTTCTTCAGCCTGGCGCTCAATGCTCATGTTTTTGTGCAGCATACCTATACCACCTGCCTGCGCAATAGCAATAGCCAGTCCCGCTTCTGTAACGGTATCCATTGCAGCAGAAACTATAGGTAAATTAATACGGATTTTTTTTGTAAGGTAACTTCCGGTGTCTACATCACGTGGAAGAACTTCAGAATAGGCTGGAACTAATAATACGTCATCGTATGTCAGGCCTTCAGCAATAAATTTTTGGGGGTCGAGTTGCATAGCAAATAATTAGGAGTTATTACTTGCCGGGCAAAGGTACATAAATAATTGCCAATCCGAAATAGTTTTCAGTAATGAAGAGAATATGAGGAGCACCTGACAATATTCTTGACTCGGGGTTGTTTCCTGCACCTTTTACTTAACTGGTAAAATAAAAAGTTAGAATATTCTTGTTACCTGAAAATTAGAATTAATATTACCGCAAATTGTCACTCTCATGTTCAATAAATTAACGTTAATACTCTTATTCACATCTATAACCTATATTGCTAATGCGCAAAAAGGCCTCTCAGGGCCAGCAGTTAAATATGGTAATATCACAGCTGAAGAATTTGCTGTCAGCGTTAAAGGTCCTGATTCTGCTTCCGCTGCTATTAAAATATTTGATATCGGCAAAGGTTCATTCCGTTACAGCAGCGTCAGCGAGCAGTATTCCTATGTATTTGAAAGACATGTAAGGTACAAAGTGGTCAACAAAAACGCTTACGACCTGGCCAATCTGGGAATAGTCCTGTATGATGACCAGGCAGGGGGAGAAGAAAAACTGGAATCCATAACTGGCACAACCTATAATCTCGTTGGAAAAGAGATCATTGTCAGCAAGATGGATAATGCTGCAAAATTTTCAACCAGACTGGATAAAAAGCATTTTATAAAAACTTTCACGCTTCCTAACCTCAAAGAAGGATCAATAATTGAATACCATTATATTACAAAATCAGATTTTATTTACCGGCTGGACGATTGGAAATTCCAGGGCAGTTACCCTTGCCTCTATTCATCTTTCACCCTCACGGCACCTCAGTTTTTTGCTTACAGAACCCTAAAAGGCGGATATTTGGCTATTAATCAATCAAAGCTGGTACAAGTTGCAGATCCCGTTGCAGGCGTAGCTACAAAAGTTCAGTTCCAACTCAGCAATATTCCTTCCATAAAGGATGAAAATTACATTACTACATTGGAGGATTATGTCAGCAAAGTGGGCTTCGAACTTCATTCAGTGCAATATCCAAACCAATCGCGCAAAGAATTCAGCTCTACCTGGGCCAAACTTATTGCCCAACTTAAAAGTCATGAAAAATTTGGAGGTTACCTTAAGCATAACAACTACGATAATAAGTTATTGAATGAAATCCTCAAGGGTGCATCTGACAACGAAAAAAAGATAAACCTGATTTTTAACTATGTAAAAAGTACAGTTAAATGGGATGGTAAATATAGTGATCTCACTGAAGCCACCAATCAGAGAAGGGTATTGGAGAAGCGATCAGGCAATTCAGCCGAAATCAATCTATTGTTACTGAGCTTACTGAAGGATGCAGGCATCGATGCATCACCAGTCTGGATCAGCACCAGGAGCAATGGCGAGCACCCTGGATATCCGGTAGCCACTAAATTTAACAATGTGCTGGTCCTGGCGGAAAATGGTACAAAAAAGCACATGCTTGATGCTACTGGTAAAAACAACGCCGATGGGTTAATCAGCTACCAGAATCTCAGTCACAAAGGATTAAAAATTGATCTCGCAAGTGATTCCGCCACCTGGATCTATACTGAATTCACTAATTTATCAAGGATTACCAATTCCTACATCCTAAAATTAGATACGTCAAATACACTTACAGGAACGCTGTTAATCAACACAGATCATTATGCTGCAGTAAACCGCAGGAACAAATATCAGTCGGCCACCAGTCAAAAAGATTTTATCGCGAATGAGGAGAGTGGTAAAACCGGACTGGAAATCAGCGATTATCAGGTAAGCAACATGGAGCAACCCGGTGAAGTGCTTTTAGAAACAATGACTGTAAAGCTTGAAGATCAGGTAGAAGTTGCGGGGAACCTCATTTATTTTATGCCATTGATGTTTGACCGCGTCAAAGAAAACCCCTTTAAACTTGAAGAACGAAATTTCCCTGTGGACTTTGCTTATCCTACCGAGTCAAATTATATCATGACGATCGAATACCCCAAAAATTACAAACTTGAAAAACTGCCTCAAAGTGCAAGATATAGGTTAGAAAATAACGCAGGATCATTTACAATCATGTATAGTTCAGATGACAATGGGATTATGGTTAACAGCAAGATCACTATTGCAAAAGCAGTTTTCAGCCCTGCTGAGTATTATGACCTGAAAGAATTATATAAAAATATAGTCCAAAAACAGGCAGAGCGAATTGTGTTCAAAAAGATAAATGACTAACCGAACTGTACGCAGCACAACACAAAACACTATTTAACTATTGTAATGATGAGTTAGCGACAAATGCGATATTAATTTTATTAATTTATTTTTATTAA